>Ga0272442_10001791_pt1 | contig 31933 bp, 27 predicted proteins | sample SSMForm2O_FD_200262 | JGI IMG/M metagenome (GOLD analysis project Ga0272442, IMG submission 200262) | Marine sediment archaeal communities from Little Sippewissett salt marsh, Falmouth, MA, United States - SSM-Form-2O | ecosystem: Environmental > Aquatic > Marine > Wetlands > Sediment ... | reverse complement strand
TTCACCCAATATTCGTAAGCACATTAAAGATAAAAGGGGAAAATGAGCGGTTACTTTGTTCTCAACAACCGGATATCACTCGATTTTTAGATTGTGCCCCTAATTGATGAAAATGGAGTTGAGAGCCAACCCTGTGGCTCCTCAACTCAAAAATGGAGAGCTTGTTCACAGATCACTGCCAATGCTGTCATCCGATATGATTGAGCGGTCGCCACTGACCGGATCCACCCGTACCACCGCCTCCAGGCCATAATCTACCACCACCAGACTGCCATCGGTCGCTACTGCAATACTAGCAGGTGCTCCAAAGTCTGGACCCGTGCCTGTGCCGGCAGCCGAGACGATGGTGCGATCGCCAGTGACCGGATCCACCCGTACCACCGCCTCCAGACCAGTATCTACCACCACCAGACTGCCATCGGACTCTACCGGAATGCCACGAGAAGGTGAGATAAAGCCCGGGCCCGTACCAGTGCTGTCATCTGAGAGGATCATCCGGTCGCCGGTGACCGGATCCACCCGGAACAATGCCCGCAGGTCAAAATCTATCACCACCAGACTGCCATCGGACTCTACAGCAATGCTATCAGGTGATACAAAGCTTGGACCCGTGCCGATACTGGCATTCGAGAGGATTGTGCGGTCGCCACTGACTGGATCCACCCGCACCACCGCCTTCAAGCTAGAATCTGTCACCACTAGATTGCCATCCGACTCTATCGCAATGCCGCGAGGCGATTCAAAGTCTGGGCCCGTGCCGATGTCAGCATCTGAGAGGATTGTGCGGTCGCCACTGACCGGATCCACCCGGAACACCGTGTCCAGGCTAAAATCGACCACCACTAGACTGCCATCGGCCTCTACCGCAATGATATACGGGAATGCAAAGCCTGGTCCCGTGCCGATGCCGGCACCCGATATGATTGAGCGGTCGCCACTGACTGGATGCACCCGTACCACCGCGTCCAGGCTAAAATCTACCACCACCAGACTGCCATCGGCCTCTACCGCAAGGCCAAGCGGTGATCTGAAGCCTGGTCCCGTGTCGGTTCCGACGCCCGAGATGATGGTGCGGTCGCCCGTGACCGGATCGACCCGAACCGCTGCTTCCAAGTCAACATCTGTTACCAACAGACTGCCATCAGACGCTACTGCAATGCCATAAGGTGAGCTAAAATCTGGGCCATTGCCGATGCTGGCATCCGACGATAGAATCATGCGGTCGCCCGTGACCGGATCGACACGTACTATCGCCTCCAGGCCAAAATCTGTCATCACCAGACTGCCATTAGCCTCTACTGCAATGCTATGGGGTATTTTTAAGTCTGGACCCGTGCCGATGCTGGCATCCGAGAGAATCGTGCGGTCGCCACTGACCGGATCCACCCGCACCACCGCCTCCAGGTCTACATCTGCTATCACCAGACTGCCATCCGACTCTATCGCAATGCCAACAGGTGATCCAAAGCCTGGGCCCGTGCCGATGCTGGCATCCGAGAGAATCGTGCGGTCGCCACTGACCGGATCCACCCGCACCACCGCCTTCAAGCTAGAATCTGTCACCACCAGACTTCCATCGGCTACTACCGCAATGCCACGAGGCGATTCAAAGTCTGGGCCCGTGCCGATGCCGGCACCCGATATGATTGAGCGGTCGCCACTGACCGGATCCACCCGCATAACCGCCAAGAGACCATGATCTGGCACCACCAAACTGCCATCGGACTCTATTGCAATGTTAAAAGAAGGTAATGCAAAGCCTGGGCCACTGCCGAAGCCGGCACCCGAAAGGATAGTGCGGTCGCCGGTGACCAGATCGACACGTACCACCGCCTGCAGGTTAGTATCTACCACCAACGGGCTGCCATCGGCCTCTACCGCAATGCCAAAAGGTGCTTCAAGGCCTGGACCACTGCCGATGCTGTCTAGGTCAACGCCATTCCCGGTGCTTTCTGAGACATCGGAATTCCCAACACAGGAAATTATAGCCAATGTTAGGATTAACAATACACTTAAATTTCTCAATATTCTGTGCATTTTAATTACCTCACTTAACTGGTATATTGCTGTACTATATATACCCTTTTCCCCCCCCCATCACCCGTTAAGATTTCGGGTTACTACAAGCTTAAGGTCACTTCTGCCAAGAGCCAAGCTGCCTTCTTAAATAGTGTCATACCTAAATTAATTTTGAGTTTTCAGGATACTCTGACCATCAACTCATGTCAAAACCAAAAATAATGTCCGCCGATGACAAATTAAAAAAAAGTAGATTTAACAGCACATCGTGAAAGATCCCGTAAATCAAGACCCTCCCATCTCCCCTACCACCTCCAGCAGACTCCCGGCCTCGGTTGCAGCCGTCTATACCCCGGCCTCGGCGAGGGCGTAGCCGGGACCCTGCGTTCGCTACTCATCCCATCCCCTCCACCACATCCCGCAGACTCCCGGCCTCGGTCTTGAACGTCTCGACCCCGGCCTCGGCCAGGGCGTAGCCGGGACCCTTCCCCTCCAGGCTCTCGCCCGCCACAACCACGTCTGGCTTGTGAGAGAGGAGAAAACCGGAGACCTTCAGTCCCTTCCCCTTCTCCATATCCTTGAAGGGGTTGGCCAGGATCTTCTGCCCCTCGACCCTCTTCTCTTTGAGGTTGAAGTCGACCAGGGCGAAGTATGGCGACTCGCCGAAGTGAGAGCTCACCTTTCCTTCCAGGTCCGCCAGGGCCACTGCGTACCGCAGATGGGTCCGGGGCCGGGGCTCGTAGTGAATCAGAACTCGGTCGACGTTGGGGACCGCCTCTCTTATGTCCCGCTCGATTCTCTGGCTCGCCTGATGGGCCCTTGCGAGGTCGGTGATCCTGAAGGCGACCTTCGCCTCGACGAATAGGTATCGCCCTGAGTTTCTGCCCATCAGCTCCTCCACGGCCGAGACCTCGGGGTTTGCCTCGATCGCGGCCTCTATCTTCTTAAAGGTGGCAGGATCGATGGAGGCGTCCAGAAGGACCCTCATCCCCGATACGAGGATCTCCCAGCCCGCCTTGACGATGAAGACGGCGATGACCGCCGCCGCTATTCTGTCGAGAGGCAGGCCGAAGAACTGCCCCGCCACCGCGGCGAAGACGACCAATTCGGTGAGAACGTCGGCCCGGAACTGCCGACCGTCGGCGACGAGGCTTGGGGAGCTGAACCTCTCGCCGACCTTCATCTCGTAGGTGCCGAAGAGGAGAGGGATGGGGACAATCGCCGCCACCGCCACCAGGACCCAGCCGCTGTAGGGGACGGTCGAGGAGGTGCCGACAGCTGCCTCTCGCGCGATCTCGTAGGCGGTGAGAAAGAGGAGAAGGGAGATGATCACGGCGACCAGGTTCTCCACCTTGTAGAGGCCGTAGGGAAAGCCTTTGCTCTTCCTCCCGGATATGAAGATCCCCAGGATCAGGGCTGTCGATCCGAAGACGTCCACCAGGGAGTGGACGGCGTCGGCCCGGAGGGCGAGGCTTCCTGAGATGTACGATAGGGTGAGCTTGATCCCGACGAGGGAGAGGTTCACCAGGAGAGAGAAGAGGGCGAGCCTGGATACCGGGTCCATACCGTTCGTCTCTCCTCTTCTGCCCGGCACAGCATCGCGGCCAGCATCACTGGGAGCCCCAATTCTCGCTTTTGATCTCGCCTTGCTATTATCCGTGCTGCCTTCGCTCTTTTCGGACATGCTCAAACTTCCCTTGAAATTTCGGCCATTCGCCTCGCAAGCGGGGGACTGATTTTGCAGATTTCTACCAAATCCGTGATATGCCAAATTGTGGTCTTGTCGTAAAAGTATTTTTCCGCGAAATGGGTACAACCTATTGCCTAAATTTCTAGTTATTTATAAAACAGTTTCATCCTTCGGATGAGAAAAGCACGGGACGAAATTTAGATTTGAACAGGCTCGGTTTCGCATGTGTAGGTCATAAAATCGTGAGGAAAAGTCTCAGTCTCCGAGGAGATCTGCTATCAGATCGTCGATTTTATCAAAACGCTTTCCCAGGCCCAGCTCTGCCTCCCTCTTCGCCTCAAGCACGTCAGCTATGAACTCCGAGCTGAAATCTCCACAGGAGTCGGAGGCACGCAAGGGGGCGCCATCTTTTCTGACCTCTGTAAGAGCCATCCGCTCCAACAGCCTCCCGAACCAGCGGGCGATCAGGCTCAGCGGCTTTCTTCGTCTGTCCGTCCGCTGGACTGCTTCGTCGGGTCGGATCCGTCCCTGCCGGCCAGCTTATGCTTCCGCTCCGAGGTATAAGCCCACCAGGGCCGTTCGGGCTCGCCTTCCATGAATCTGACCGCGGAGATAAAGACGTCGATGACGCAGGGGTCATGCCGCTCTCCTGTTTTGCAACATAGCTCCTCGTACATCGAGTAGGGATCTCGCCCTATCAGATCCCTGGGATGAGATACCCCCACCAGGCGCAGATCCTCCGCTAGAGAGGGTCCAATGTTGGGGATATCTTCCAGTCGGGTGCATTTTTCGCGTTTCATCGTGGATCTTCCCCTCAATCAGGCAGCCCACCAATCCGATTTGCCGAAGTTCGAGAGGCGGGCACCGACTTTTTTTTACGCCGAGGAGCGAGAAGAGGTTTACGCCAGGCTTGGCCGGCGGCCTCTTGCGCCAACATCCTTAATGCGGTCGACGATTCACAAGGCCGAGCGATCCCGCTCATCAAGGTGCACGACGATGATCAGCGCCATGGAAGTTTATCAGCTTCTGCCCAAGACCAACTGCAAGAAGTGCGGCCTTTCCACATGCATGGCCTTCGCCGTCGATCTTCTGAGGGAGAGGAAGGCGATCGAGGACTGCACGCCGCTGGTGGAAGAGCCGAAGTACGAAAAGAAGCTGGAAGGTCTGAGGGAGCTTTTGGCCCCCCTCCTCAGCACCGAGACCCCAAAGACGGGGATGGTGATCCACGACGAGAGGTGTTGCGGGTGTGGCAACTGCGTCGTCGCCTGTCCCATGAACGTGGCGAACGACCCCAAGGGCACGGCCATCGGGAGGGGGCCTGTCAGCGGCAAAGCGATCCTGGTGGTGGAGGACGGCGTGGTCAAGTGCGTGAACGTGGATCAGTGCAGGCGGTTTGGCCCCGAGAAGGTCATCTGCAACGCCTGTATCGTGACCTGTCCCAGCAGGGCGATCGAGTTCGTCTGAGGTGGCGTCGGCTTCAGGGATCGGGATATGTTGGAGAGGATGGAGAGCGGCTGGCCGATGGGGTCGTCTTTCGCGCCGAGGAGGCCGAAGGCGCCCTCGCAGAGGCAGATGGCGCCGTCGTACCGTTCGGGGAGCGAAAACCGGGCGGCATCCGAACGGACAAAGTCCACCCTCACCCCGGCCGCCTCGGCCGAAGCCGCGGCCCGGGAGAGCATCTCACGGGAGAGGTCGAGCCCGGTGACAGAATAGCCGCGCCGAGCGAGCTCGATGGAGTGGCGGCCCGTCCCGCACCAGACGTCGAGGATGGAGCCTGCGGGCGGGAGCGCCAGCTCCTCGATGAGGAAATCCACCTCTGGAAGCGTGTTCTTGGTGAAGATGTTGTTCTCGTAGACCGGCGCATGCGCATCAAAGAACTCTTCCCATGTGCTCTTCTCTTTCAACGGATTACCCATATTATTTGCCGAGCTCAGAGGCTCTGCCTGAGCCGCGGTGCGAGAGTCACGCCATCGGCTCCAGTGCTTTCTTTAATGGCTCATCACTATTATACCTGCCACGGTACCCATGGTAGAGGGAGCTTTCATCGACCTCTGCTAGAGACATCTGCTCTACCTGTGCCGGTCCTGATAAAAACACGCTGTCACAGATCTCACCGGGCGGCGTGGGTGTCGGAGTGCACCTCCATGATGGACCGGCTCGAGAGGCGGCCGCCTATCGTAAACTGCTGACGGGCCGCGATGATGCGGTTCGCCTTCGTCTCACCGTGCCGGACGTTCGATAGCTCATCGAGGATCTCCTCGTAGGTCCAGACGAGGAGGAGGTCTTCCTATCGGAGCCTTTCGACGGCGGGCTAGGAGATCCTCGTCCGAGACTGGGGGGGCGAGGATGCAGAAGCCGGACTCGGCGATGAATTTCGGCCCAGATCCACCTGAAGTTGACTAGGCGCGCGTCTATTTTCATTTTCTGGGCCTGCTGAAAGGCGGGTAGTCTACCTATAATGAGTTGTTATGGGTGAAAGCCGCAACAAGAGGCATCATCCATCATGATCGCACGTATGAGAGCCAATCGGATGCGATCGACCTCCTTATGTCGAACTGTGTGATCTGAGATGGTGAGGTCAACTCAGTTGCGGTAGACTACTGAAAGGTGAGAATCTCTTTAATATATCAGGTCTCATAAGGGCAGATGTCGTCGTGCGATAAGAAGGTGCTTGAAAAGATGGAGGTTCGCTTAGGTTGAATTTGCTCACTTGTGGGCTCTACGTCAATCAGTGCGCCCCCTCCTGCAAGCAGGAGGAGGTATGTCAACCAATTCCATCCAATCTTCTAATAGTTTTGAGGTTATCTAGGCTCGTATACCAACTGTCGAACATAACAAACTTCGGCTGGAAACCACGCTCTTTTGCACGGTGCAGCATATCCCGGAAATGATGGTTCTTGGTTTTTCCATCATTATTTATGTCGTAGATACGGAAATCAACAGGAATTATAGCACAGCCATCTGTCCAGAGCAATGTAATCATGTTTATACCATTCACCGGACGATGGTGCTTTCCGCTCCAATGGCGATATACAAGTTCCATCTTCTTGGCATAAGGCTTGTCCAAGGTTGTATCGTCTAAGACCAAGAAGCCGTCTTGAGGATTGACAATGTCATTCACCTCCTTCCACAGCGCCTCTGTATCTGGAGGCTGTCTCTGTAGAAGACGCGTGAAGGCATCATGCGATGGGGGGTCCCCATCATACGGATAACATCTAGCAGCTTCTGTACAGGTAAAAACATCTGTAGAAGCAATGAGGAAGGAGACGTAATCCCGTTCATCACATTTTCTCGCGTTCAATCTAAGATATCTCCCATATTGATCATTAGTTGCGTAGTATATGATATAACTTATCTATCCACATGTCGGCCAAGTGCGTAAGTCCTAGGAACATAATCTTTAAATAGTATTTAATAAGTACGTACTTCGTGAGGATGAAGATTATGAGACTTATTTCAGCTATTGCACTTGTAGTAGGAGTGGCCTTTCTGACCATTCTGACACAAGTATGCTCGGCTGATGAGATAGAAATTCGAGGCCCTACAGTAGAAATTACCAATAATGTCACTTATTCATGGGGGCCGAAGGATTTTCCTGGTTTCTATCATGAAACAGATTACAAGGAAGATCAATCTATAATAACAGACGAATTTAGCGGACCACTTGACTACGATTACGATACATATTCCGGGGAATACTTTGAATCTCAAAATTATGGTACGGAGAGAATAAATTTTACTATCACAAATAACGAATTTAGAGGTACACTCGGAGGCATCATATATAAAACGGAGGCACAACTACATAGTTTCAAATTTAAAGGATGGAGAGATGATTATTGTGGGTATGGTGAAGGTGGCTATTTTGTTATTGGTTTTTTGGGTGAGCCGTATTTTGCAGCCTATAACGAAGGTAGTCATCTTTACGATGATTCCACCGATGAAAGCCTGATGCGTGATGAACAGCTTTCCAAGGTAATGATAGATGAAGCTTGTGATATTTCACTTACTCCAGGAGAGTCTTTAGTTTTAGCTGAAGGTTATGAGTTAAAGGTTAAAGATATTGTCCAAAAGGAGCATTGCTGGAACTGTATATACTTAGAGCTGTTAAAAGATGGAATAAGTGTTGATACTGGTATTGTAGAACCATTTAAAGAATCAGCAATAGTTATGGATTGCGCCTACACCTATGAAACTGATATGGATCAAACGGAGGATATAGTGATTATAGCGGTACACTTTAAACCTAAATATCCTGAGCGAGATCCAACATCAGTCATTGTAGATGGAATTTGGCAGATCTCTGATATGCCAACTAGCATCGAAGAATCTGTAACCTATGGTAAGATGGCCATTCAGCTAACTGATTATGATCGTATGTACCTGGTAATGGAGAATGGGGGAAATAAAATTGAGTTGAGCAAAAATGGGGATATTTACCTCATGGGCGACATTTGGATAAGAATCGCAGACCAGGAATTCTATATTTACAGAAAATGATAATATCAACCAACTGTCTTGGAGGAAAAACAAATGAAGTTATGGATGATCTCATTTTTGATTTTACTATTTATCTCGTGCACATGGGTGGTTCTAGGTGGCCAACTTTCTGAGATAGAGTGGAGCAAGACTTTTGGCGGATTCGATGATGATCGTATATATTCAGTCAAGCAGACGAGTGATGGCGGCTGTATCATTCTAGGCGAAACTGAGTCTTATGGTTCTGAGGAAGAAGGCTATACCTGGTTGATAAAGACCGATTCCTACGGCAACGAGATATGGAATAAAACAGTAGGAGGACAAACAAATTTTGGTACTTCTGTAACTGAGACTCGTGATGGTGCATACATGATCATTGGAGGTAGCAACGATCGAGAGGATGTATGGCTGATGAAGATGGATCCAAATGGCAACGAAATGTGGAATAGAACCTTTGGTAGACAATATGAGGATATTGGTATATCCGTTCAACAAACAAGCGATGGTGGTTACATAATCACAGGTCAGACTGAGTCCTGGGGCTACTTCACTAACGATGTTTTGTTAATTAAGACCGATTCTCTCGGCAATGAGATATGGAACAAAACATTTGGTGGTTTAGATTGCGATGGTGGTATTTCTGTAATAGAAAATAAAGATAGTGATTACATAATATTAGGCTTTACATCTGAATATGGCGCAGGCGGTAATGACATTTGGTTAATAAAGACTGATTCATCAGGGAACGAGAAATGGAATAGCACGTTTGGAGGATCAAATGACGAAGAAGGCCATTTTGTCCAAGAAACAAGAGATGGTGGTTATGTCATAAAAGGGTTCACCGAATCTTATCGGACAGGTGAGAAAAATGTCTGGCTGATAAAGACCGACTCTCATGGTAAAGAGGTTTGGAACAAAACATTCAGCGGATCTTGCAAATACTCCAATAACTACGACGCAGGTATTGGAGCCCACGAAACTGATGATGGCGGTTATGTAGTTCTCGGCCAAACTTGGTCTCATAATTCTGAGGAGAGTGGTTATTTTTGGTTGATAAAGACCGATTCCTACGGCAACGAGATATGGAACAGATCTTTCTATGGATCAGACGAAGATTGTGTTGGCACAATCCAATTGACAGACGACGGTGGTTATGTTATACTTGGCGGAACTGAGTATGGGTATGACAAAGATGCAGATGTCCATTTGATTAAGTGTCCGTGGAGCGCTTTAGATGGAAAATCTCCCGCCGTAGAGTGGAGCAAGGTTTTAGGGGATTCCAACAAAGATGAATATAGCAACTCAATCCAGCAGACAACCGATGGTGGTTATATAATTCTAGGAGTAACTGCGTTGTATGGTTCTGGGGAAAGGGGCTATTTCTGGTTGATTAAAACTGATTCCAACGGCAATCAGATATGGAATAAAACTTTAAATAGAACTTTGGATGAAATTGGTCGAATTGAGAGTATATCCATCGGTGAGACACTCAGTGGAGGTTATGTAATCTCTGGGACGAAAGAAGAAAAATATTGCAATTATATCACGCTGATAGAGACTGATTCCAATGGCAACGAAGTGATGGACACGAGTATAGCCTCAGGCAATATACGCTACTACTACGATAATCATGACTATGTTCCTTTCTTTCAAACAAGTGATGGTGGCTATATAATTACTGGATGTGTAAATAATTATGATCTATCTCTGATAAAAATTGACTCATCAGGAAATGAAATATGGAATAAGACCTTCGGCGGACCTTATTACGACGACAAAGGGTATTTTGTCCGAGAGACGATGGATAAGGATTACATCATCGGGGGCTTGACATCGTCTTATGGTGCCGGAGGTTCGGATATATGGCTTATAAAAACCGACTCATTCGGCAACGAAATATGGAACAAAACATTCGATGGAATTGATGATGATAAGATAATAGCATTACAAGAGACAAATGATGGTGGTTATATAATTGCTGGCATCGTGGATGTATTTGACCGTTGTGATGTTTTATTAATAAAAATCGATATATGCGGCAACGAAACATGGAATAAAACTCTAGGCAATTTAAATAATTTTTTTGATGGTTTTTTTGATATTAATGACATATCAATTAGAGAGACTTCCGACGGCGGTTACATTATTGCTTGCATCAAGATGGGGGCTTTGGATGATTACAGCGAATTCTTATTGATACAAACTGATAGCTCTGGAAACGAGATCTGGAACAGAGCTTTCCGTGGATTCATTTGCACTGCCGCGCAAAAAACGGATGATGGTTATGTGATTCTCGGTCTAGATGTAAACAGATATCATAAATCAGGAACTTACGACGTTTGGCTTGAAAAAGTGGGATCAACATCATTTTTTAGTTCTCTACCGCTCAATCAACTTGTGTCTAGTAGCCCGATACCAAAAGTCTCCACAAACTTCGAAACCCTTTCAATCAAACCAGACGAAACAAAGGATGTCACATTCACTGTGACCAATGAAGGTACTGAATCAGACATCGAATCCTACTTTAGCTTGAGCGTCTCGCCTGGGCTTCGCATAAAGGGGTACAGATCCTCTTCCGATGAGATGAAGTTTAAACACAGCCATGTGGGCTCTCATATATGGAACTCCAGTAACAAAAAGATCATATCGGAACACGAGCTTCTGGACGCTTACAAAGCCTATGCATCAGGCGAGTCAAATACCATCACGGTCACGATTGAGCCAACTGGTGATGAAGGTGCCGAAACGTGCCAGCAGTGGATACGGTACAGGGTCGCATTTGATACGATTGACGAGGGCAAAGATTACGTCCGAGACCCTACTTCGGGTTCTATAGATCAGCAGGAGTTACCGATCTACGAGATTCCTGTGACCTTGGAGATCGAAGGCCCGTTGCAAGTATATAGGTACCAAAATGATAATAATTTAAATGCGGAAATTTGGATAGAAAATCCTGCCCCTTATTTCACCTATATTCCCGAATTAGCATCGGATGGAAAATCAAACATTGTTATAATGGGGGCTCAAGTAACCCATATAGATTATGCTACTACAGGAAATTATGAAAAAGTAATCAAAATAGAAGAGCTCTATCATACTGTTAAGCCAATTTACGCTACATATAAGTTAATTACGGTTATGTTGCCGCCTGACGAATTCACCTATTCTAAAATTATTGAAAAAGGCTTTGAGAGTTCTGAGGCTGGAGCGGATTTAATAGAAATAGCAGCCCCTGGTACAATACCTGTAGAAACCGACATATGGGAAAATATATTAGAATTTTCAAAATTAACACTAGATGTCGATCAAACTGCAGAATATATTTTCACATCATGGTTTTTGGGATGGAGAGATCCGTTATATGATATCCTCCCCAATTGTTATGGAAGTAATTTGCCTGTTATATACGAAGGAGAACATAGAAAGTCCGGTAAAATAGCGAGTAATTACATGGAAACTAAAAATAGATTTAATTGTGGATATAAATTCACACCCGATACTAATGACGATTTATATTGGCCTAGAGGGTGGCTTAATTATAAAGATCTATATGATTTACCTAAAACTAGTAGAGGTTTTGTTTTATCACCAAATAGGGCCTTAGTATTTAAATTAAATATTCCGATTAGGACAACGCCTCCGACTGGTACGACTCCAACTACGACACTACCAACTACCAACACGCAAGAAGATACTTCCACAACTATCACCGAACCTGAAGAACGAAAAATTGTGATTATTATTAGAGAATACCAATCATTGGAAACTATTGAAGCGGATCCGAACAGGCCATCAGAAGAGGAGTTAATAGATCAATTGAAAGTATATTTACTTTATTATCCAAAATATGGTAATATAGCTTCCGCGTTAGGGGATGAAAAAGACATAAGAGAAACTCTGTCGTGTATTTATAATGGTAATTACGAATGTAGCCCATATTTACCTGAAGAGAATAGAAGGAAATACAAGGGAACTACGTTCGATTATTACAGTTTTGCAGAGACGTTCCCTCTTTAAAATCTACTAGGTCGCACTTTGCACCCGTTAAGAGTTCTGCAACTGCCCAATATCAGGGCGAGGAACATGGACCGACGAAGGTATAAGAGCACCTCCAACCGCCCCCGCCCCGAAAATCCCCTCACACCTCCCTGAACCTCATCTTCAGCTCGTAGACCCCCTCCTCCCTCCTCTTCTCGATGTCGAAGCCCATCTTCTCGAAGAGGCTCCGCATCGGCCGGTTGCTGGAGAGAACCTCGGCGGAGAAGCCGAGGAGCCCCTGCCTTTTGGCGAGGTAGGTGAGGCGGTGGAGGAGCTCAGTGCCCACGCCCTTCCCCTGGTATTCGTCCCTCACCACTAATGCAACTTCGGCGGTGTGCATGTCCCGGTTGAGGCTGTACTGGCCGACGCCCACCACCATCTCCTGCTCCGGCTCGTCTTTTCCCTCGACCACGGCCAGGATCACCATGTCCCGGGTGTAGTCGACGGCGACGAGATCCTGTCTCATCTCGTGGGGGACGTTCTTTCTGGCGGAGATGAACCGGGTGTACATGCTATCGTCAGAGAGGGAGTAGAAGAAGTCCTTGATCAGGCGCTCGTCGCTTATCTTGACGGGCCGGAGGAGGATCTCCTGGGAGGAACGGGTGGTCCGGTGGATGGCGAGATTCTCGGGATACTCGCCGCCCTTGCCGGGGATGTAGGCCTGATCCAGGTAGATCAGGTTCAGCCCCTTCGCCTCCTCGATCAGCCAGGACCGAAAGTCCGGGTGAGCGATGGAGATCAGGTCCATCGCCCTCTCCCGGATGTTCTTTCCCTGGAGGTAGGCGATCCCGTACTCGGTGACCACGTACTGGACGTCGCCACGGGTCAGGGTGACCCCGGAGCCGGGGTGGAGGGCGGGAACGATCCGCGAGACGGTGCCGCCCAGGGCGGTGGAGGGGAGGGCCAGGATCGACTTTCCGCCCGGCGCGAGAAGGGATCCCCTCATGAAGTCGGCCTGGCCGCCGATCCCGCTGTAGAAGGTGGACCCCAGGGACTCGGCGGTGGCCTGGCCGGTCAGGTCGATCTCCATGGCGCTGTTGATGGCGGTCATCCTCTTGATCTGGGAGATTATGAGGGGGTTATTGGTGTAGTCGATGGTCTTGAACTCGACTGAGGGGTTGTCGTGGAGATACTCGTAGGTCTCGGCCCGCCCCATGCAGAAGGCGGCCACAGTCTTTCCCCGGTCGATCGTCTTCTGGCTGTTGTCCACAACCCCCGACTTCATCAGCTCCACGATCCCGTCGGTCAATAGCTCGGTGTGGATGCCCAGGTGCTTTTTCTTCTGGAGGTGGCTGAGGAGGGCGTTGGGGGCGTAGCCGTACCCCACCTGGATCGTCGACCCGTCCTCGATGATCCGCGCGACGTACATTGAGATTTTCTGGGCGGTGTCGCTGATCACTTCCGGCATGTACTCCAGGAGCGGCTCGTCGTAGGGGACGAGATAGTCCACATCCTCGACTTTTATGAACCCATCACCGTGGATCTTCGGCATCTCGCGGTTAACCTGGGCTATGACCAGCGGCGCCATCTCCACTGCTGCCTTGACGATGTCGACCGACACCCCCAGGCTCATGTACCCGTGCCGGTCGGGGGGCGAGGTCTGGACCAGGGCTACGTCGATGGGGGTGATCTCGCGGCGGAAGAGATCTGGAACCTGGGAGAGGAATATCGGTGTATAGTCGGCTGCGCCCCGGTTCACCGCGTCTCTGGTGCTGTCGCCGACGAAGAAGGAGTCGAGCCGAAAGTTCTCCGCGAGCTTCTCGTCGGCGTAGGGGGCGATCCCCAGGCTCCAGACGTGGATCACCTCCGCCTCGAAGAAGGCCTTGGGGTTGCTTTTTACGTACTCGACGAGAGAATTGAGGAGAAATTGGGGCTCGCCGCAGCCGGTGCCTATGAATATCCGGTCTCCCGGGTGGATGTTCCTGAATATCGCACCGAGTGAGGCGAACTTCTCGGGCCAGATCTCCCTCTCCCGCTCGTAATTGGAGCCGTAAGGGCCTTCTTTCATCTGAACGTCTCCGTCTTTCTCAATCTTTTTCCGTCCTTCTCCGTCTTTATCCTGTTTCTGCCGGGGATGGGCTTTTGGCATGCTCTCCTCTGTTATCGTCGAAGAGGGTTACGCCAGCGGTAGCGCCGGCTGAACTTCTCTATGCTCTCGAAGCTCCCGATCACCGCCAGGAGGTCTCCCCTCTCCACCACCGTCTCGGGACCTATGTCGAGGAGTCCTTTGCCGTCCCTCTCCATGGCGGCCACGGTACAGCCCAGTTTTTCGGGAAGGTTCAGCTCTCCCAGGCTTCTCCCCACCAGCCGCGACCCAAAGCCCACCCGGAACCGGGCCATCTCCAGCTCCTCGTAGATCATGGTGAACTCCTCCTCCTGCTTCTGGGCGATCCTGGCCAGCATGTGACTTGCAACGATGGGGACAGAGGCGACGTAGTCGGCGCCGGCCCGGTAGATCTTCTCCGCCGAGCTGACGTGGTTTGCCCGCGCCACGATGAAGGCGTCGCCGTTGAGGTTTCTCGCCAGAAGGGTGGCGAAGACCACGTCGGAGTCGTCGTTGAGCATGATCAGAATCCCCACCGCCTCCTTGGCCCCCGACTCCACCAGAACCTCCTCGGAGGTGCCGTCCCCGGCTACGTGCCGAAAAGGGACGTCGCAGAGCTCTCGCTTGTCCACCACTGAGGGCGAGACCCCCCTCTCGGAGAGGGCCTTGACGATCCGCCTTCCCACGTCTCCGTAGCCGATCAGCATCATCGGCCCCTCCCGGGGAGGCCCGATGGTCAGCTCTCTCAGCCGGTCCAGGGCCTCGGCCTCCCCCACCGCCATCAGCACCGAGTGGCACCTGATCACCTCCTCTTTGGGGATGGAGACGAACCTCCCCCTCTGCCACATCCCCACCACCCTCGCGCCCGTCTCGCTGAGGACGGGGTCGTGAACCTCCCTTCCGATTAGAGGGCTTCCCGGAAAGATGGGAAGCTCCACCAGAACGCCGCCGAAGAGCTTGACCGCCCCCGGGAATACCCCCTTCCGAGGGGGAGAGGTGATCTGAGCGATGAAGGTTCCAAGAAGGCTCTTCGGCGATATGATCCTGGTAGCTCCCGCATAGCTGAGAAACCGCGCCCTTGCCAGGTCCTCGGCCAGGGCAACCACCTCCACGTCCGAGATCTCCCGAACGGTGAGGGCGATGTCGGCGTTCCTCTCGTCCCTATCGTTGGCGATGAGGAGCTTCGCCGATCCGATGTTGGCGTTCGCAAGAACGTCTCTCTCGGCGGGATCGCCCCAAACCACCTGATACTTCTTGCTGATCTTTCGGGCAGTCTCCTCAGACCTCTCGATCACCAGGAAGGGGATCTTCCGTCTTCGGAAGTTCTCTGCCAGCGCCTCAACTATGGGGTTGTAGCCGCAGATGATGATGTGGTCTTTCATCTTCGGCGGGGCCTTTGAGGGCAGCTCCCGGCTCAGCCGCTCCAGCCCCGGGGTGACGATCAGGGGTAGGGCCACCGCGAAGAGGATGAATATCCCGGAGAGGCCCACCACGGAGCTGAAGATCCTTCCGGGAAGGCTCTCGAAGACCACGTCTCCGTACCCCACGGTGGTCATGGTGGTGATCACCCAGTAGACTGCGGTCACCGGATCGACGTTATCGAGCTGCCCCTCAAAGCTCATCAGCTCCATGAAGATCACCCCATAGAGGGCGATCAGGAGGAACGCCGCCAGGACGTAACATAAGACTCTGCGCAAGAGCAATTACCCCCTCTAATATGAGTTGGATCGATATACGTTAAAAAGATTCTGACATTCGGGCCCCGACCCTGGGAAGATCCTTCTCCATCCCCTCAAGCTTTTCGATGAGGTCGTCGACCTTTCGGCCCGGAAAGCCATCCTCTTCCCAGGCCAGGGTCATCGCGGCGCCCTCCCAGGGGCCGCAGACCAGGCCTGCCTCTTCAAAACAGAGCACGAACTCTCGATGGTCACAAGCTGGGTTCGGGGACGTTTCCAGGCCCAGCATCTGCCAGGAGAGGGCGACCCATCCCGCAGCTGCAGACCGAGATATCAGCTCTTCGACCAGGGCGGCGTCGCCTTCCGCGATGTAGGGCGAGTCGACGAGAAGAAGCGCCGGTTCGTCAAGTTCGTCGGTCAGCCTGCCGGCACCAGAAAACCCGTCGCCGAGATGAAAATGAAGGCCCGGTACGCTCCAGCCTATCTCAAGTGATCTCCAGCCCTCTTCGACCTCGGAGCTTTTGTCCCAGAGCTCGGCCCTGATATCCAGGCCGCGTCGTTTGGCGAGCTCGATGACGATGGACGCAGACCCCGGATACCGCTCAGGCCCTTTTGGGTTCAAGTTCCCTAGAATCTGAATGTAGGCGTATCCTTCCAGATCTTCTCGGTAGGGCCAGAGCCTTCCGATGCCACCCTCCCACTCCCCACCGGACGAAAGGGCGTACTCGGGATATCCGGCGTGGCTCTCGACGTAAACCCGGATTCCGGCCTCGAAGAGGTGGTCTGCGACCTCGGCCAGGACCAGGTGCTTGTAGAGGTCCCCGGCATTTCCGGCATGGCACCGATGATCGTAGCCCATACGTCCCTCCATAGCGCCTTCATATCTGATAAATCTGACCTGGTTGGAAATTAGAGGGGAAGGGAAGAAGAGGGGAAGGTGGGAAAAAAGAGGTCAAAAAGTGACGGGCCAAAAGCGATATAAGAGATCGTTCCGACAGAGCGGACCATACCTTCGAATTCTGGTCCGATCGTCTGATCTGATCGTATCAGATCGTACTGATCCGGTCCAAAAATTAGATGGGAGCCTCCAGTTTTGAAGATTATACTGATGGGAAACCCCAACGTCGGAAAGAGCGTCGTATTCTCCAGGCTCACTGGGATCGAGGTGATCTCCTCAAACTACCCGGGAACCACCGTCGAGTACACCATGGGCAAGACTACCATCGGAGGGGAGAGCGCCGAGGTGATCGACCCCCCGGGCGTCTACTCTCTGGAGCCCTCCTGCAAGGCTGAGGAGGTGACGAGGGAGATCTTCGAGGAGGGAGCCGACGTCGTCGTCGACGTCGTCGACGCCACCAACCTGGAGCGAAATTTGAACCTCACCCTCCAGATCCTGGAGCGGGGGCTCCCCACGGTGGTCGTCCTCAACCTCTGGGACGTGGCGTCTCGGACTGGGATAAATATAGATCTGGAGGCTCTGGAGCGGGAGCTAGGAGTTCCGATCTTGACGGCGGTGGCCGTCAGCGGCCAGGGGATAAGAGAGCTGGTAGAGGCTATACCCGAGGCTAAGGTACCGCCCCCCATAAGGTTTGATTCCTCTGACCAGAGGTGGGCCAGGGTCGGCGAGATCGTGGAGAGGAACCAGCGGGTCGTCCACAAGCACCCCACCATCCTGGAGAGAATGGAGGAGGCGACGATCAAGCCCCTCTTTGGGATACCCTTCGGCCTCCTCGTCCTCTACCTATCCTTCACCGGAGTGATCAGGCTGGGGGAGTTTCTCATCGACTACATACTCGATCCCGTCTTCGCCGTTTATGGGTCCTTCATAACCAACCTCGTAGGCCAGCACACCTCGGGGGTCTTGCGAGACATCCTCATCGGGACCTCGCCGGAGATCGAGACCTCCTTTGGCCTTCTCACCACCGGCCTTTACGTCCCCCTGGGGATGGTGATGCCTTTTGTCATTCCCTTCTACATCGTTTTAGGGGTTCTAGAGGACGTGGGCTACCTTCCCCGGATCAGCGTCCTCGTGGACGCCCTGATGCACCGGGTCGGCCTTCACGGCGCGGCCATAGTCCCCTGCATCCTGGGCCTGGGCTGCAACGTACCCGGGGTGATGGCCACCAGGGTTCTCGAGTCGCCGAAGCAGAGGTACCTCGCCGCCACCCTGATGGCGGTCTCGGTCCCCTGCGCCGCCCAGAACGCCATGATCTGGGGGCTTCTGGGCCCCTTCGGCCTCCGGTACATCGCCATCGTCTACGGGACCCTTGCCCTTGTCTTCATCACCACCGGCTTCATCCTCTCTCGGATCATCGGCGGCGAGTCGCCGGAGATCTTCCTGGAGATCCCTCCCTATCGGGTTCCCGACGGCAGAGCCCTCTTCAAGAAGACCTGGATGAGGTCGAAGTACTTCCTTAAGGAAGCGGTCCCCTACGTCCTCCTGGGGGTATTTCTGATGAACGTCCTCTTCATCACCGGGATCGTCGATGCCGTCGGAAGCCTGGCCCAGCCGATCGTCAACGGCCTCTTCGGCCTTCCAAAGGACGCCGCGGCGACGATGATCGTCGGGTTTCTGAGAAAGGACGTGGCCGTGGGAATGCTGGCCCCCCTGGGGATGACGGCGGGCCAATTGGTCGTTGCCTCGGTGGTCCTGGCCATGTACTTCCCCTGCGTCGCCACCTTCGTCGTCTTCATGAAGGAGCTGGGGCTGAAAAATACCGTCAGGTCGGCGGTGATCATGCTATCGGCGGCGACGATCGTCGGGACTCTCCTTCACGCCCTCTTGACGGTGGTCTGAAGGAGATGGATGGGCGACTGATCGTTATCTTCGACGGCTGAGATTCGATGGTCCCGCCTCCCATCTCGACCCTTTGTACGTTTTTATCCTATGATCACTTCGAGGGGAATCTTCCCCTCGTGGACCGCCGTGGCGACCAGGGCTCCAGCCAGGCCCAGCTCCTCCAGCCGCTCCAGGTCCGATCCGTCTTTGACCCCACCACCGAGGAGGACGGGATGGTCGGAGAGATCCGCGGCTTTTCGGAGAAAGCCTTCATCGAGGCCCATCGAAGTACCCACCCGGTCCAGCGATAGAAGGATGATCTCTTTGATGGAAAGCGAGTTCAGCTCGCAGATCAGTTCGAGAGGCGTGAACTTGAGGGCGGGGTCGCAGGTCAGAACCTCGCCCCGGAAAATATCAATGCTGACTGTAACATCTCTTCTGGACGACGCCCTCTCGATGAGAGAGAGAGAACCAGTCTCAGTCCCCAGCACCGGGGTGCAGTCGGAAGGCAGGAGGTCCAGCTCTTCAACCGACGATATCCCGACGTCGGCCATCGTCTCGGACTTTCGGGCCAATTCGCCGATCAGATCCAGGTTGTCTCCAGAGCCCATAATCCTGTCCAGGTCGGCCACGTAGACCTCCTTTGGCCGAAGGGCTTCCAGGATCGAGAGGGGGTCGGAGGTCTCGACGACCCTGCTCTTCGCGCCTATCGGCTGGTATTTCTCCCGTTCTCCCCTGACGGCGTGGACCGCCGAACCGTTAAATAGGTCGAGAACAAAGACGCAGCGCGTCATGATTTTACAAAACGAGGATGGGACGATATGAGGTTGTTGGTCAGTCCGATAAACACCGTTGAGGCGAAGGCGGCGATGGCAGGAGGCACAGACATCCTGGACGTGAAAAACCCCAAGGAGGGATCCCTGGGGGCGAACTTCCCCTGGGTCATAAAGTCCGTCGCCGGGGTCGCTGCAGGAAAATTGCCCGTCAGCGCCACCATCGGCGACTTCGACTACAAGCCCGGGACCGCCAGCCTCGCGGCCCTGGGCGCCGCCTTCTCCGGGGCCGACTACATCAAGGTGGGTCTCCTAAAAATCGAAAACCAGGAGCAGGCCGGGGATATGCTCGCAAATATAGTGAGGTCGGTCAAGGATTTCGACGACAAAAAGAAGCTGGTGGCAGCGGCCTACTCTGACTGCGCCCGGGTTGGGTCGATCTCGCCGATGGACCTCCCCGAGGTCGCCGCCGAGTGCGGAGCCGACGTGGTGATGGTGGACACCGCCATTAAGGACGGAAAGTCGACCTTCGAGTTCATGAGCGAATCAGAGATCGGGGAGTTCATCTCGGCGGGCCACGACTTCGGGATGGAGGTGGCCATCGCGGGCACCATAAAGTTCGAGGACCTGGAGCTTTTGAAGCGGGTCGCACCGGACATAATTGGGGTCCGGGGCGCGGTCTGCGGTGGTGACCGGAGCGGCACGATAAAGGAGGAGCTGGTCAGACGGATGAAGGCCGACCTCTCCTGAAACTCATTTTTATAGCTTTATCAGCTTCGCCTTTTTGACCCCCGAGACCTCGGTCAGCTTCTTGAGGGTCTCGTCGGAGACGGGGTGGTCGACGTTCAGGACCATGATCTGCTCTCCGCCTGAGGGCTTTCTTCCGACGTGCATCCCGCCGATGTTGATCAAGTCCTCGCCGAGAACCATGCAGCAGGGTCCGATGATGTTCGGCCGGTCCTCATGGGTGGCCATAATCATATACCCCTCAGTGGGGACGTAGACCCGGTACTCGTTGATCTGGACGATCCTCCCCTCCTTCTTGCCGTATACGGTCCCAAAGACCGATACGGATCCCTTGGGGCCCGAGAGGGTGAGGGTGACCAGGTTGCTGTACCCGTTGGTGGACTCGGTCTTGCTCTCGGTGAGGGCGATCCCGCAGTCCTTCAGCTTTACCAGGGAGTTGACGAAGTTGGCGCTGTGGCCCACCGCCTCCAGAAAGCCCTTCACCGCCGAGATGGTGACCGGCTTTGTGTCCTTCTCGGCGACGGTGCCGCCGTAGACGATCTCAAGCTTCTCGTACCCGTCCTCGCCGAGCTGGGCGGCGAGCCTTCCCATCTTCTCCACCAGGTCCATGAAGGGGCTCATCACCGCCATCGTCTCGGCGGATATGGCCGGCATGTTCAGGGCGTAGGGGGGAAGCTCTCCTCTCGCCACCGCCAGGATCTGTTCGGCCACCGCCACCGCCACGTTCACCTGAGCCTCGGCGGTGGAGGCGCCCAGGTGGGGGGTCACTACAATCCCGTTCTGCTCCAGGATGGGGTTACCTGTGGGCGGCTCCTTGGTGAAGACATCGACGGCGGCTCCCGCCACCCTCCCCTCGGCCACGGCCCGGGCAAGGGCCTCCTCGTTGATGATCCCGCCCCGGGCGCAGTTGATCAGCCGGACGCCGGGCTTCATGATCTTGAACTCTTCCTCGTCGATGAGGTTACGGGTCTCCTTGGTCAGGGGGGTGTGGACGGTGATGAAGTCAGACTCCCTGAAGATCTCGTCGAGGGACGCGAGCTTGATCCCCAGGTCTGCGGCCTTCTCCTCGGTGACGAAGGGGTCGTAGGCGAGGATGTGCATCCCGAAGGACTTCATCCTGGTGGCGATCTCGGCTCCGATCCTCCCCAGGCCCACGATCCCCAGGGTCTTGTTGTAGACCTCAACCCCGGTGTACTTCTTCCGGTTCCACTCTCCGCCCTTGAGGGAGTTGTTCGCCTGGGGGATGTTTCTTGCGAGAGAGAGCATCATGGCGATGGTGTGCTCTGCCGCAGAGATGGTATTTCCGCCGGGGGTGTTGACGACGATGATCCCTTTCTTGGTGGCGGCATCGATGTCGATGTTGTCGACGCCGACTCCCGCTCTCCCCACCACCTTCAGCTTATCGGCGGCGGCGATCACCTCGGCCGTCACCTTGGTTCCGCTCCTGATGGCCAGGGCGTCGTAATCTTTGATTTTCTCTATAAGCTCTTCTGGTGAGAGGTTGGTGATGACGTCGACCTCGGCCTCCGTCTCCAGCTTTCGCACGCCCTCCTCTGATAGAGGGTCGCTGACAAGGACTTTCATGACATTCTCCTCCATTGACGTGCAGAGATGTACAGGCATTTTACCTTTTCGTCAAGATGAGAAACGAAAGCAAGTATTTCGAAGAGCTGAAAGCGAATTTTGGTTTTTTGGTCGGTCAAGCTGAAACTTGGCCGAGGCGATTGGTGACAATAAATCTCGCGATTATCTTGATCTTCGGCGATCTTTCAAGGGAAGATGGCGGAGAGGGCAAGGGTATTCAGGTTCTGCTAATGGCAACTTTTAGCATCATTCCGCCATCTCCTCAAAGAACTCCAGAACCTCCTCCCCCTCGACAAAGGCGAGATTTCGCTCCCGGGCGTACCTCATGGCCCCCTCCTTCGAGAGGGCGCGGCCCGTCCTCCCGTCCAGCATCTCGCAGACCACGACGGCCGGATCGACCTTCGCGGCCCTGGCGAGGACGATTGATAGTTCCGTCTGCCCCCTCCTCTCGGCGAGGAGGCCGGGGGCGGCTCGGAGGAGGGGGACGTGGCCGGGAGACCTGAACTCAGCGCCGAAGTTGACGGATCCACCGTTCAGGGCGGCCCTTGCGACCGCCGCGAGCCGTTTGATGGTGAGGGCCCGGTCGATGTCGGTGATCCCAGTGAAAGTATCTCTGTGGTTTACCCAGATGGAGAAGGAGGACCTGGAATCGTAGGGGATGTCGCCCTGCCGCTCGTAGAGGGACTTGATCGCTCCGAAGCCACGGGTCTTCGTTTCGTCTTTGGGACCGTTACCGCTCGCTTCGCCCTTTGCCGAGGTTGCTGCAAACTTCAGGACTTCAGCGATGTAGGGCAGCCCCAGATTCGAACAGATGACGGGATCGATGGCGACGCAGATGAGGCCGCCGGCGTCCCGCCGGAGCTGCCAGACGTGCTCAGGGGTCACAAACTCAGCTCCGATGACCAAGTCCGTCTCCCCCTCCCGGTCGTCGAAGTCGTAGAGGAGGACGACCTCGCCCCTCTTCAGGGCCTCCGCCGCAGCGGACGCCCGGGCCGCCCCTCTCTCCCTCGCCCCATTCTCACTTTCTCCGATCGATCCGGTCATTCCAAAACCACCTCCACCTCATCCCCGTCCGAAAGGGCGAGGGACGCCCGCAGGTTCACGGGGGCGATAAGCTCCAGGAGGCTCGCAGGATAGCTCGTCCGCTCGGGCCGCACTATGGCCCCCTTTATGCCGTTGATCTTAACGGGGCGGCACCGGCACGCCCCGAAGGTCCTCCCTTCGTCTTCAAAGCCCTCGATTCTGACCGATTTGGGATCGGATTCGTCGAGGCCGAAGGGCTCATCGAGCTTCAGGTTCAAGGTGCCGGGGGAGGGATCGAAGCCGAGCTTCTCGGAAAACTGTCTCCTGTAGCCCTCCCGGGAGATGTAGTACTGCCCCTCCCCCAGGCCCGCTGCGACCCTGCCCCTGATCCTCTCGGCATGCAGATCTTCGAAGATCCTCTGGTAATCCCTGTACTCCGCCTTCAGCCTCAAGACGCCCTCGTCGGTTATCCTCACCTGCTGCCCCTCATTGGATACGACCCTTTCAATGTAGCCCTCCTCCACAAGGGCTGAGAGCCTTCGCGATGCGGTCTGGGGGCTTGATCCGATCAATGAGGCAAAGGTCGAAGACGACAAGTTCACGTCCTTTTTCATCGCCCCGAGGAGGGCGAGCCTCTTCAGAGTTTCAACCTCCATGAAAGCCCCACCAAATTTGAGATGCTAATCAAATATGATAGGATAATATATAACGTTCTCCCCGTGTAATAGGATTAAAAAATGGTGCCGTTGAGGCCATCGAGCGCCTCTTCAGGCGTACTGGCCGAAGGCAACCTCTGAGACCTCTTTCGTAGTCTCGGAATGAGAATCTGAGATCTTCGCCCGGGCTCTCTCAAAGTCACGGTGGCAGACGACGTCCCTCTCCTCCCGGATCGCAAACATCCCTGCCTCTGTCGCCAGGGCCTTCAGGTCTGCACCGCTGGCGCCATCAGCGGCGTCGGTGATCCGTTTCAGGTCCACGTCGGGGTGGAGGTTCATGCAAGCCGTATGGATCGCCAGGATCGAATGTCTGCTCCCCTTGTTGGGCAGGGGCACGTAGATCAGCCGGTCGAACCGCCCTGGTCGGAGGAGTGCCGGGTCGAGCATGTCGGGCCTGTTGGTGGCCGCGATCAGCTTCACCTCGCCCCGGGGGTCAAAGCCGTCCATCTCCGCCAATAGCTGCATCAGGGTCCTCTGAACCTCGCGATCGCCGCTCGTCGCCCCGTCCATCCTCTTGGACCCGATGGCGTCCAGCTCGTCGACGAATATTATGGCGGGAGCCTTGTTCTGGGCGAGCTCGAAGAGCTCCCTCACCATCCTCGCACCCTCGCCGATGTACTTCTGGACGAGCTCGCTTCCCACCACCCGGAGGAAGGTGGCCTCGGTGCTGCAGGCGACGGCTTTTGCGAGAAGGGTCTTTCCGGTTCCTGGTGGCCCGTAGAGGAGAACGCCCTTCGGCGGCTCTATTCCCACCTTGACGAAGAGATCCGGCCTCTTCAGAGGCAGCTCCACGATCTCCCTGATCTGTGAGATCTGGTCTTCAAGCCCTCCAATCTGCCCGAAATCGACGTCCGGAGCATCCTCGATCTCCATGCCGAAGACGGCGGGATCGTGAGACGAGGGAAGGGCGAACATGACCGAGAAGGACTGCTGGTTCAATGCGACCCTGGTTCCGGGCCTGAGGTCTCCCTCGATGAACTGAGAGACGTTGACGACAAATCGAGGGCCGGTGCTGCTCTTGACCACCACCCGGTTGTCGTCCAAAACGTCCAGGATGGTGCCCACAATCAGGGGCCCGCTCCTCAGACGCTCAAGCTCGCTCCGCAGCTTTCTCACCTCGCGCTCGAACTTGAGCTTCTGGTTCTCCATGACGCGCTTTTCGCCCTCCACTCGATCCTTCTGCTCTCGAAGAGCGAGATTTCTCTCCTCAAGCTGTCGCATCCGGTCCATCAGGTAGCGCGAAAAATCAGCGCCGACTCGCGATTCGTCCATGGGATCTCCAAAGCGTATTTAACGTTGACTGCTATTAAACTTTTCCGAGATGAGCAAATATGCAGTGTGAGATATGCGGTACAGAGATCTCCGGCAAGCCAAGAAAAGTGGTGATCGACGGATCTGAACTGCAGGTCTGCAACAACTGCGTCCGGTTTGGAGAGGTCGCAGATAAGTTTTCACCTGTACCCAGAAAGATCGTTCCACAAGAGAGGGCCTTCAGGGCGCCGCCAAAGCCCAGGCCCCGCCGCGACGAGTTCAGAGAGATGCCAGAGATAGTTCCCGAATACGGCCGGATCGTCAAAGAGGCCCGGGAAGGGATGGACCTGACGCCCGAAGAGCTGGGGGTCAAGATCAAGGAGAAGGCCTCCCTCATAAGGAAGATAGAGAGGCACGAGATCGTCCCCGAGGACTCGGTGAGGATCAAGCTCGAACGGGAGCTGAACGTGAAGCTGACCGACAAGGTGAGCGACGAGGAATGGAAGTCGGGCAAGGGCGGAAGGGGTCTGACCCTGGGCGACATCGCCTCCATCAAGAAGAGATGACGTCGAAATCTGTAGCCGAAGCGGCGAAGGTTCTGGTCGGTGGAGGTGTGGTCGTCTATCCCACCGAGACCGTCTACGGTATCGGGGCCTCGATCTATATCCCCGAGGCGGTGGAGAGGGTCTTCGAGATAAAGGGGCGAGAGCGGGGAATGCCACTATCGGTGGCCGTCGCCAGCTTCGAGATGATAGAGCAGGTCGCCTCCATCAGTGAAGATGACCTTGCCCTCCTCCGAAAGGTGCTGCCGGGACCGGTCACGATCCTCGTCGAGAAGGACTCTGACCTCCCCGACACGGTGACGGCCGGATCGCCTCTGGTGGGGATCAGGTTCCCGGACCATCCCATAGCCCTGGAGCTTATCGGGATGGCGGGCCCCATCACCTCCACCAGCGCAAACCTCTCGGGCCAAAAGCCTCCTGCAAGCATCGCGGAGCTGGACCCGAAGATCGCAAAAAAGGTCGATTTCGTCTTGGACGGAGGAAGATCTCGGTTCGCCCAGCCCTCGACCCTCCTCGACCTGGAAGCGAGAAGGGTGATCAGGGAGGGAGCGGGGATGCAGAGAGTTCGGGAGCTATTAGGATGAAGGCGAGAATCAGAGACTTCTTTCAGACCGTCGACGGCTGGATATTCGCCGTCGTCGACTACCACCACCCGGAAGGAATCAGATCGATGCTGAGGTACGTTCCAGACCCGAAAGGCGAGAGGACGGCCGGGGGCGTTCGATACCGAAAGCTCGACTTCGAGAAGGCCTACGATTTTCTCCGAAGTAAAAAGCCCGACTACGTCCAGGACGTCCACGTCGTCCCCGAGGAGGACATCCTCCGGCTCTACAGGCCCGATGAGGAGCTTTTGAAGGCGGCGGAAAGGGACGACAGAGTCGAGGAGATCGTCTCGGTCCTTAAAGAGGGGGGCGTCCCTCGAGATAAGATGGGGATCACCGGCTCGATCCTGGTGGGACTTGATGGTCCCAGCTCGGACATAGATTTTCTAGTCTACGGAAGCGACTGGTGGCGAGCAAGAGAGGTCATGGCCAGGGCGAAAGAGGATGGCGGGCGAATTCAGAAGCTGGACGAGGCCACCTGGGATAAGATCTATCGAAAGAGGGTACCAGAGATAAGCCGCGAAGAGTTCGTTCTCCACGAGAGAAGGAAGGGGAACCGGGGGCTGGTGGACGGAACATACTTCGATCTACTCTTCACCCGGGACTGGGACCAGATCGGACCTCCTTTCCCGCCTGGAAAAAAATTGGGACGGCGCAAGATCGAGGGGCACGTCCTCAATGCAGAGTTTGCCTTCGACAACCCCGCGGTCTTCGAGATCGACCACGCCGAGATCTCCGAGATCCTCTGCTACACCCACACCTACGCCGGTCAGGCCCTGCCGGGGGAGCGGATCGAGGCCTGCGGCGTCGTCGAGGAGACGGAAGAGGGCAATAGGCTCGTGGTGGGAACGTCGAGAGAGGCAAAGGGAGAGTGGATCCGATCTCTGACCCTTCTGGAGAAGGCCTCAACAAGATTGTAGAGGGGCTGAAGAGGGCCTGGAAGCTCGAGGTCGAGGTCGAGGTCGAGATCAGCGAGGAGCCCTTCGTCCTCGGAAGGACGGTCCACGAGGGTGGATGCTATCGGATATACCTCTCGGAAGCAGAGCCCTACCCCCTCCTCCACGAGTTCTACCACGTCCTCTTCGAGGAGAGGGTGATGAAGCGGCACATCGGCTCTGCTTGCGACTTCTGCGCGAAGATCACTCTGGAGATGATGAACGTTCTCGTGGACCTGGGAATAGAGAGGATAATCCACAGGACCGACCCGGAGATATTTCCCGCCTACTTTCCGACGGTCAAAGAGAACCTGGACAGGATCGCGAGGTGCGGCGTCCTTCCCTTCGACCCCACCAGAACCATAGCCTACAACCTCTACCTGGAGACCGCAATAAGAGAGCTTTATCCCGAGCTTAGGGACGACTACGGCTTCTGGGAGAGGATCGACCTCTCCGAAGAGATGAGGGCGAGCGTCGAATCGACTTTGGCGATCACAGGCGATTTCGTGCGCGAGAAGCCCTCTACCTGGCCGGAGATCTCCAGCGCCGCTGTGGACCTGTCCTGGCCGATCTTCGGGGCGGACGTGATGATCCTCGAGTCGAGAGAGGAGTTTCGGATCGTCTGCAGCACCGACCACATCGAGGCCAAAAGAAGAGTATCGGAGATGATCGATCGGCTCAAGGCCCTATCCCGAGACTGGCGTAAGGGTGCTGGCTCCGCTGAATAGAGAATTAGTTAAGGCTTGAGATCCAAAAGATTGGCGTTTGAAGCTTGAAAGATGATCGCTTGAAGGCTGAAAACCATCTTACTTTCGAATCAAAAAGAGGTTCAACATGATATTCGAGGTCAACCCCTTCGACATAGAGATTGGACAGTACAAGGTGATGCTGAACCTGGCCGACGCGAGAGAGCTGGGGATGAACGCCGGCGATCGGGTGCGGGTGAAGGCGAAAGGCGCCTCCTTCACCGCGATCCTGGACGTCACCACCCAGATGGTGGAGCCGGGTAAGGTCGGGATCTTCACCGAGGCCCACCAGAAGATCGGGGAGGCGAGGGAGGTGGACGTGGCTCCAGCGGCAAAGCCCCTCTCTGTCAGCTACATCAAGAGGATCATGGACCAGGAGAAGCTCACCGAGGATCAGATCAGGACCATCGTCCAGGACATCGTGGACAACAACCTCAGCGACGTCGAGATCTCCGCCTACCTCACCACCCTCTACATAAGAAACTTCGACTCTCAGGAGACGGAGTGGCTGACCAGGGCGATGATCGAGACCGGGGAGCGGATCCACTTCGACACCCACCCTGTGGTGGATAAGCACAGCATCGGCGGGGTTCCCGGAAACAAGGTCTCCCTCCTGGTGGTGCCGATCGTCGCCGCTGCGGGCCTTCTCATCCCCAAGACCAGCTCAAGGGCCATCACCGGAGCCGGGGGTACCTCGGACCTGATGGAGATTCTGGCTCCCGTGGAGTTTTCCGCCGACGAGATCAAGGAGATCGCAGAACGCGTGGGCGGAATCCTGGCCTGGGGCGGTGCGACGAACATAGCGCCCGCCGACGATAAGCTGATCAGGGCCGAGTACGCCCTCACCATCGACCCCTACAGCCAGATGCTGGCGTCGATCATGGCCAAGAAGGGGGCCGTCGGCGCAGACTCGGTGGTGATGGATATGCCGGTGGGTCCCGGGACGAAGCTTCCGACCGTCGACGACGGAAGGTCGATGGCCAAAGACCTCATCGACCTGGGGGATCGACTCGGGATCAGGGTCGAGTGCGCCATGACCTTCGGCGCGTCGCCCGTGGGAAGGACCGTCGGCCCGGCCCTGGAAGTTAAGGAAGCCCTCACCATGCTGGAGAGCGGCGAGGGTCCCAACAGCCTCCGGGAGAAGAGCCTCTCCCTCGCCGGAATTCTGCTGGAGATCGGATGCACGGCCGGGATGGGCTGCGTCGCCGCCCGGGGCGAAGGGAGGGCCATGGCCGAGAGGATCCTCAACAGCGGCAAGGCCCACCAGAAGATGATGGAGATCATCGAGGCTCAAGGTGGCGACCCGACGGTCAAGAGCAGCGATATCGAGATCGGCGAGTACAAGCAGGACATCCTGGCCCCGACGAACGGCTACGTCATCTCCTTCGACAACAAGAGGATCGTAGAGATCGCGAGGAACGCCGGGGCTCCCGCCGATAAGAAGGCCGGGGTCAGGATCCACAGGAAGATGGGCGAGGTGGTAAAGAAGGGGGAGCCGCTCTTCACCATATACTCCAGCAAGGACTGGGAGGTCCAGAGGGCCGCCAACGACGCCCTGCGGGATATGCCCATCGTTGTCGAGGGGATGCTTCTGGAGAGGTATCCAAGGTACTCCCAGATCTAGAGGCTCGGTCGGAACGTTTTATAAGGTCGGTCGAAAACCTAGCTGCTATGAAGGTTGCCGTCATCTATCACGAGGATTTCGGGTCGAAGGGGCACAGCGTCCTCAAGGCCCGGATCAAGCCCTCCTTTGAAGCTCTGGCCAGGTCGGGCCTCCTGGTGGAGGGCGAGGTTCAGGTCTTCGAACCCGATCCCGCACCTCTCGATCTCGTCGAGAAGGCCCACACGCCTGAGCATATGGAGAGCATGAGGACCGAGTCTTACAACCGGATCTACTACGACGTCGCCCTTCTCTCGGCGGGAAGCGTCCTTTTGGCCTCTGAGATGGTGGCCAAGGGCGAAGCCGAGAACGCCTTCGCCTACACCGGGACCGCGGGCCACCACGCCAGCCCCGGAAGCTGCTGGGGATTCTGCTACTTCAACGACGTGGCGATGGCGATCATGAGGCTCAGAGAGATGGGCCTTGAGAGGTTTCTGATCGTGGATGTCGACCCCCACTTCGGCGACGGCACGAGAAACTTCTTCGGCGGCGACCCTGACGTCTACCACATAAACTTCAACCACCAGCAGAACTCAAACTTCGACGGCAAGAATAACAACTACGACGTCGGGATCGGTTTTGACGCTGGGGACGAGCAGTTTCTGAGCGAGCTTGAGAGCAGCATGGAGATGGCCAAGGACTTCGATTTCCAGATCTGCTTTGTGGTATTCGGCCACGACTCCCACGCCGACGACTACGGCGGCTTTGAGCTCACTTCTGCCGTCTACGCCAAGATGGCGAGGATCATCAAGGAGGCTGCGGGCGAGAAGGGCGTCGTCTTCGTCCTCAGCGGGGGGTCGGTCCCTGAGGTGGCCTCGAAGGCCATCCCTGAGGTGATCTCGGTTCTGGCGGGGAGGTGATGGCAGTGAAGATGGCCTCTAACTGCTACAGCTGCATCATGGACAGGGCCAAGTTTGAGTGCGACCTCCTCTTCTCCGACGACGATTCGAAGAGGGAGGCGATGGAGGAGCTCCTCGACTTCATGGTCCGGCATAAAGGAGAGGTTCCCTCGGTGGTGGGTAACGAAAGAGAAGAGATCATGAAGAGGAGGAGCGGAAATCCAGACCCTTACCGGGAGATGAAGGCCGAGAGCAACCAGGTGGCCAGGGCGCTTCTTCCCATCGCGAAGAAGTTTTACGATGAGTCCGAGGACAAGCTCGAGGGCCTGATCAGGATCGCCGCCGCCGCAAACTCCATGGAGTGGGGCGTCAAGGGTCACGATTTTGACGTAGATTCCTTCGAGGACGTCTTTTTCGACACCCTGAATGAGAATTTCGACGGCGACCTGGAGGAAGCCCGGCGGCGGATAGAAAGGTTTGAGAAGATCCTCTACCTCACCGACAACGCAGGGGAGGTCGTCTTCGACCTCTTCGTCATCGAGAAGCTGGAGGAGATGGGCAAGTCGGTCGTCATCGGTCCCAAGACCGCCCCCATCCTAAACGACGTCACCGCCGATGAGCTTGAGGCGATGACCTCCCTCGCGATAGAGCCGACGGGCCCCGTCATCGGCCTCTCCCTGGAGAAGGTGAGGCCCGAGCTCCTCGACCTTCTCAAAGACGACGATTGGCTGGTCATTGCCAAGGGGATGGGCAACTTCGAGACCATGACCGAGTTCGACGATATGTTGACGGGAAGGCTCATCTACGTCATGAGGGCCAAATGCGAGCCGGTCTCCATGAAGGTCGGGGTCTCCCAGGGAACTCTGGTGGTGAGGGCGGTCTAGGCCTCTCCCAAAGGTCGTCTCGGTCTTTGGAGGGCCTTCTGATCTCTCCAAGGCCGGGACGTACAGGCCCAAAATTTCATGGAGATAATAGGGAGAAATAATAAAAGAGGGCGGGCTTTTTTTCAGTGCCCGACCGCCCTTATGATCCAGTTCAACGGCCCGAATTCCTCAGATCCTTTCCTTTGCCCTGTGGCGGGCGACAGCTCGCCGGTATGTCTATTATAGATATATGATCTGCCGTCATCGATCTCTGTGGAGTTGTACGCTACACCGAGCGCACCTCGATCATAGAAGCAGACGTAAAAGTCGCCATCTACAGTTATAGGTGGCACCTGGATATCAGCCAATGTGGGAGTCGGATATGTGAAGTAGGGGATCTGAGAATCCGTAAACTGGTAGAGCAGGTTCAGGTCTTCATCCCGGATTTCCAGGTAAATAAGCTTCTCAGTCGGTAAGGTTTTGTTGTCGTAGCCGTTCCATCCTGCTATCTGTACCTTTGTCAGAGTCCAGGGAGAACTGGGGGGGGTGAATCTCACCGTCTCCGCATAGACGCCCAAAGGCTGGGTGCTAAACAGACCGGTCCGAATGCCGCTATCGTATACCAAAATTTCTTCTGAACTCACGTTCTCCGATTCAGCTAGGCACGAACTGGTCATGCCAAAGATAGCAAAACAAAGAGCAGCCAAGAGTAAGACCATCCTCTTCAAAGGTTATCACCTACAAGTTCAATTGGATCGTTAAATATATAGACTCTTCGCAATTTCGTATGGGTCAAGTTGCGGCGGCGCACCCCGCAGCAAGCTGCGGGGCATGTTTCGCGCCGCCGCCACGTCAATCGAATTCTAGCAAATTCATTTGCACGTATCCTTCTTTTTCTTCCTGAGT
>Ga0272442_10001789_pt1 | contig 31945 bp, 24 predicted proteins | sample SSMForm2O_FD_200262 | JGI IMG/M metagenome (GOLD analysis project Ga0272442, IMG submission 200262) | Marine sediment archaeal communities from Little Sippewissett salt marsh, Falmouth, MA, United States - SSM-Form-2O | ecosystem: Environmental > Aquatic > Marine > Wetlands > Sediment ... | reverse complement strand
ACCTATATGGTGACCTACCAGGACGCCTGCAACGGCTCGGTGGTCAACAGCGCCCGCGCCAACGGCACCGATCCCTGCGGCTTCGAGGTGAACGACTCGGCGATCGAGACCGTCTCGGTCCTCTACGATCCGGGGATCGAGGTGGAGAAGACCACAAACCTCAGCTCCGGCGCGCCCTCGACGACCACCGAGTTCACAATCAACATCACCAACACTGGCAACGTCAACCTCAGCTCCGTGAACGTCACCGATTATCTGCCAGTCGGCCTCGAATACGTCTCAGACGACCAGACCACGAGGACCATAGATGGCGATAACGTCACCTGGAACCTCGGACCTCTCAACAGAACCGATACCAGAACGATCAAGCTAGTGGCTCACATCGACGGCACCGCCTTCGGGACGCTCTCCAACCGCGCAGAGGCCGCCGGGACGGCGCCTCTGGGCGACGAGGTGACCGACGATGCCGAGGCGGAGGTCGATGCGCTCAAGGCCGAGATCGAGGTCGAAAAGACCGGCGAAGTCGATTACGGTCCAGCTTCGACGAACGCGACCTTCACCATAAAGGTCAAAAACACCGGCAACATCACCCTGACCAGAATCGAGGTCGCGGACATCCTCCCCGCCGGCCTCATCTACCTATCGAGCAATCCTGCAGGAACCGAGGTCGGGAATAGGATCACCTGGCCTGATATCGGATCACTGGCCGAAGCAGAAACCGCCGAGATCAAGATCTTCACCAGGGTCGATGGTGCCGCCTCGGGCTCTCTTACCAACGAAGTCACCGTCACCGGAACGCCAGAACACGGCGGAAACGTCACCGACCAGGATAACGCCACCGTCATGGCCACCCTGGACTTTGGCGACGCGCCCGACCCCTCGTACCCGACCCTCCTCGTCGACGACGGCGCGCGTCACGTCATCGTCCCGGGCTTTATGCTCGGTTCAGAGATCGACGGCGAGCACGACGGCCAACCCACAGCCTCCGCCACTGGTGACGACCTGGCGGGGGTCGACGACGAGGACGGCGTGGCTTTCACGACCCACCTCGTTCCTGGAGGGATAGCCAACGTCGAGGTCGAGGCAACAGCCACCGGCAAGCTCGACGCCTGGATCGACTTTGGCGGTGACGGCAGCTGGACCGCAACCGACCAGATCTTTGACTCAGAACCGATATCATCCGGCACCAACTATCTCCAGTTCGCGGTGCCCGATACCGCGACCCCAGACGTCGAGACCTTTGCCCGGTTCAGGTTCAGCACTTCGGGCGGCCTCTCGCCCACGGGCCTTGCCGACGACGGCGAGGTCGAGGACTATGCCGTCGAGGTGCTGAAAGACAGCGACGGTGACGGTGCTCCCGACCAGCTGGAGCCTGAGGGTGACCGAGACGGCGACGGCGTCCCGAACTATCTCGACTACGACCCTTCGGGCTACTTCTACAACGATTCGGACGGCCAGATAATAACCGGCGGCAAGATCGAGGTGACCGGCCCTGGCAACGTCACCATCGTCGAGGACGGCTCAGGCGGACGCTACGAGTTCTGGACCGACGGAACCCCCGGCGTTTACGAGATGAGGCTGACGTTTCCTGGAGGCTACATTCTGAGCCCTACATGCCCGCCTCTGCCCGGTCCATTCGACCCCACCAACGAGCCGGACGACCCTGTCTACCTCGGGTCCGGCGAGAACGGGGCAACAGGTTACCTTGTCTCCAATCTCTGCCAGGATAACCCCTACTATCTCAGGTTCGATCTTGAGCCCAAAGACCCCTTCGTCATGACCAACAACATACCTTTGGCGCACCTGAACTCAATCGGAGACCGAGTCTGGAACGACCTTGACGGCGACGGCTGCCAGGACGAGGGCGAGGCCGGCGTCTCAGGCGTTCCGGTCACTCTTCTGTACGAGAACGGGACGAAGCTCAACGAAACCACGACCGGTCCGGGCGGCCTCTACCTCTTTTCGGAACTTCCGCCCGGAGGGTATAGGGTCAAGTTCGACGCCCTTTCTGGATGCTCTTTCTGCCCCTGCCACCAGTGCGACGAACGTCTGGACAGCGACGCCGATCCCGCCACAGGCCTCACCGACCTGATCGTCCTTGAGACCAACGAGAACGAGATGACGATAGACGCGGGCCTTCACACCTCGCTGAACGTCTCCAAGACCGTCGACAAAAAGAGCGCCAAACGGGGCGAGGAGCTGACCTACACCATCAGAATCTGTAACCTTGGCAACCTGACCGCGAAGAACGTTGTCGTCGAGGACGTCTTCGACAAGAGCGTCGAGTTCGTATCGGCTTCACCGATGCCCGATCCCGACGGCTTCTGGCGGTTCGACGAGATTCCGGCTGGCGAGTGCGTCGAGATCGTGCTGGTCGTGAGGGTCCCGAAACAGGACCTGGAGTTTGAGATGGTCCAGGGCGTATCGGGTCAGGGTTTCGTGAACGTAGCCAATGACTACTCGACGACGCTCCAGCCTTATGTCATCAAGAACAACGTCAAGGTCACTTCCGGCGGGTCTATTGCCACCGATTCCGAGAGCGTCTCTATATCGGGCGAACCCGGCACTGAGCTATCGACCCGAGAGCACGGGAGCGGCAGCTACGAGAGCGAAGAGCAGGTGAAGATGAGGACCGAGAACAAGTCGATCTCGATGGAAAAGGACGTCGCAGCGACCTACGCCCCCAGCACTCTCGGCCTTTACAGAAACAGGACGGCCGTCTACACCTCGAAATGGACCGAGGAGGCTCGGGCCAAAAACCGGATTACAGGAACCTCGATGAGCGAATCTTACCGGTACGCCGCCAGAATCGATCGGGATAGCCGCATGCTCCTCGACAAGAACGGCTCCACCATGACGATCGATTCGGAGTTCGAAGGGAGGGGCCACATCGGCTTTTTGAAGAAAGGCTCCGGGTCGGGAGCAAGAAGCGCTTCGACCTTCGAAGCTCGTGAAGACTACGTCGGAAGCTTCAAGATTCTGGAGAAGGTCGACGAGTACGGCTCAGCCGTCTCCTCTGAGAAGGCTGCATCGGGCGAGGGTCTCGTCGCCGTCGATAAAAGGGTAGGTGACAGCCAGAGGTCTTACGAGTCAGGCACGGGAACCTACGACTCCGAAGAGCTGATCGAGACGAACACAAACTACATCGCAAAAGACATAAGCCTCGTCAGCGGGCGCATGAATCTCAGCTCGACCGACGACTTCTCGATCAACTTCAATCAGAAGTGGAAGGAGGGGATGTACTCCAAGACTCCGGAGACGAGCTACATCGGCGAGGAGTACACCAGCATCACCGAGCTGGACAAGGAGACGGTGGCTTTGGGCTTAAACGAGATGGATACCGAGGCGAACTTCTCGGGCCGGGCCCGGTATCGGGCGATCCTGAAAGACGAGGTCGACTTCGACGAAGAGTATGATGGCGACTACTCCATAGAGAGGCGGGTGATCTTCACCGGCATCGCCAAGTATGATCGGCCTCACCTGAACGTCACCAAGACCCCGGTGGGTGGGATCGTCGAGGAGATCCTTCCGTGGGGGTACGGTGAGGCGCATCTCGAAGGTGAGATTAAGAAGAGAAAGGTGGCGACCTACAACATCAGGATCGAGAACGACGGCAATAAGGCCCTGGGACCGGTATATGTGCAGGACCTATTCCCACCGGGAGCGGTTTACATCAACGCCTCGGTTAGGCCCAGTGAGCTGACTGAAACCTATGTCAACTGGACGCTGATGAATATCGGAATCGGCGACGTTGCGAATATAAACCTGGCACTGGACGTCACCAAGTACCATCCGAGCGAACTGGTGAACAGGGTCGAGGTCTGCGGCGGAATCAACAACGGCGACGAATGGATCTGCGCATCCAACTTCAGCGCTCTGGAGATCAACTGGTTGACATGCTGCATCGTACCCCAAGAGGAGCAATTGTCTGTCGTCAAGACTGCAGAGCTTGACGATACGAACCCCGGGATCGTACGGTACAAGGTCGAGATCAGGAACTTGGAGGATGCGACGAGGGTGGCCACGGTGACCGATCGGCTGCCTGCGGGCATTAAGCTCATCGACTCGTCGATCCCCTTCGCAACTTACGAGGATGGCGTCGTGGTCTGGAACCTCATTGAGATCAGCCCATCGGAGACGGCTACGATCGAGTTCTCCGCCCTCGCCCCCGGTGACGGGAGGTTCACCAACACCATCGAGGTGGATCCGAGGTCCGTCGACGGCCCCGTCGTCCAGCCGATCAGCGCGACCTGCGTCATCGACGTTGGGGTGGTCGAAGATGAGTGCGGTCCCGTCTCCTGTGGAATCTGGCAGCCTCCGAACTGGGAGCTGGAGCATTACGGATATGAGCCAGACCAGCTCACCTGCGAGGAGCTGACCTGTACCGGCTGCGACGGAAAGGACTCTTGCCTTGCGCCCTGAACTGAACGGGCGCTAGGTCTCCATTTTTTAAAAGGTGATCTCAAAACCCGGATCACAGGCCGAACTTCTTGTACATCATGGCCTGAAAGGAGTTGACGCCCAGAAATTTAGAGACGATGGCAGATTCGTCGCCCTTTAACGGCTGCTCCTTGGCCGGTGGGATAGGCTTTCCCTTCAAAGCGTAGACGGCGCCACCGGTCATCTTGGCGCAGATGTAGCCGCCCGCATCGCCCGCAACGAAGATCTCGCCACCCCTCATCTCGGCGGCAGTAAAGTCGTCACAACTTCCAAAGACGACAAGCCTTCCGCCCCTCATCAGAACCCCCGCGTTCCTGCCGGCGTCGCCTCCGATCTCCAAAAGGCCCGAGCGCATCAGTATCCCTGCGCTCATGCCAGCATCCCCCTCGACTTTCAGAACTCTCTCCGATCTGCTCCTCGCCGCCAGAGTCTCTCGGAGGAGCCCGTCATTCAGGACCAGCCCCCCCTCGTCCAAAAGGTTGGGCGAGAGGACCTGGCCGCCCCGCTCCAGCACCTCCGTTATGGAGACGTACTTCCGGTAGCCGGTCCTATCCGACTCCACCTCGACCACGTTTCCGAGCGGAGTGGCAACGCTCCCGCTGACGTAAATCGAGCCTCGGATCATGCTGATCCCCATCCGGGGCCCTACGTCACCTTCGACGGCGATGGGGCCTGTGGACTCGATGGGGCCGCCGGTTCCGCCGAAGCTGGCGAGGTCGACCCCGAGGCTCGACCCGAGACGACCGCCGACGTCGCCTCGAATCCGCACAGAATCGCCCCGAAGTAACGCCTTCACCAGATCCCGACGGGTGTAAGAGCCGAAGACAACCTCGTCGGGATCGAGGCGGGATCCCTGGTGCTGCCAGTAGAAGTCAAAGGTGAAGTCGCAGAGGCAGCTTTCGCCCCCCGCGTCGATCTCGATCAGGAGAAGATCCCCCTGAACGCCGACATCGTCGTCGTCATCGTAGTCATCATCTTCTGCCCACCATCTTCCGAGAGATCTTCACACCGACGAGGGCTATCGTTATCGCCAGAGCAGCAGAGGCCGCCAGGTACTCGGTGCTCGATCCCGATATGAGAGGGAAGACCATACCTGCACTGCCCGCCAGGATGAAGACGCTGGCGCTCCAGAAGATGAGACCCGTGGCGAAGATAAAGAAGGGATAAGAGTAGGCCCTCTCGTCCCCCACCCCCTCGATATAGAGGTCCAGGATCTTGCCCAGGTTCACGCAGATCCCTGCGGCCACATACCACCAGACGCTGTAGTTGACGAAGACCATGATGAGGACGATGTACCCATACCAGATGTCGCCGGTGTAGTAATCCCAGAACCTGGCCGAACCCTGGATGGTGGCGATCAGGACCAAGACAGCAGCCAGAACGTAGGTGACGAAGGCCACCTTACCCCGGTAGAGGTTCCCCTTGAAGGTCTGCTTGGTGCTCTCGATGAAGTCGTCGAGGCCCAGACCCCGAAATAGGAGGTAGATCCCGACGGCGGCCAGGATGGCGACGACGGCAAAGTCCGACCTCCCCAGAAAGCTGAAAGTGGAGTAAATGAGCAGAGCAAGGCCGATGGGGATGAAGAAGGTGTGGCTGATCTTCGGGTCCCTGAAGACCTGCTTGAGAAGATAGTAGGTGCTCTCCAGGTTGTGGCTCTGTTTCACGAGAACCCTTCTTACTCCATCGACTTTGACCCGAGACTGGATTATGGGCAGGATCGCCTCATCCTCCGCCCCGTCCGAGACTACCACCACACCTTCCGGCCGGAACCTCTCGATGAGGGCGTCGATCTGGTTGGCGATTTTCCCGTCGGATACCAGGCCCACGTTGGAGTCGCCAGCCACCGAGGCGATCTCCACGGCCTTGCCCTGGCTGGCGAGGTCGTCATAAACCTTGATCCCGCCCAGAATGGTGTTCACGTCCGAGTCCTCGGGATCTGCAAGGCCGAGCTTTAGGGTCGCCTCAATGTTGGCCGCCCTCCCGACGATGGGGCTCACTATCCTGGCCTTCCGGCCCAGGTCGTCATCTCTATCGATGCAGAGCACCAGGATGTCCATACTGGAAATGTTATCGGTGAAGAACGTACTTAAAGATTCGCCGAACCAGAACTGAATCTGGAAGTTCAGATTGACAAAGGCTATTTATCTACAGGAAGTAACTCGCTTATCATGAAACAGCTCATCTTCATCCTCGCTCTGGCGCTGGCGTTTGCAGCTTCAGCTCAGGCGTCGGCCATCACCTTTGAAAACATTCAGCACGGTGTCGACATCTACAACTCAGGAGTGGAGAACGCGCCGGGTGTTGTAAAGACCCTCCTCGGAGACGAGAGGATCCAGGTGGAGATCACCAGGGCAGACGGAACTTTCCTCATGGCGGGGCTTGAGACGAAGAGCGCCGTGATCGTGGGAACGATCGAGGGGGAGATCGAAGATCCGACGATTGTGGTAAAGGCAGAGGAGGAGGCGATCACGAGGGTCTACGAGTCGGATGACCCAGTGGCCGCCTTCCAGGAGGCAAAAGACCGAGGCAAGATCTCCGTCAGGGGCACGACCTTCACCTCAAAGTTGAAGGTGACTGCGGCCCTGGCCAGCACCCCTGCCCTCAGGTTCTTTGCAAGCCTCATCGGAAAGTGAGCCTCACTTGCGGAGATCTATATTCTCCGCCACTATTTTATGGGCGCAGAAGTCACCGCACATGGTGCATACCTTGCTGTCGACTGGTGCCCTCTCCGACCTTATCTTCACCGCCGTCTCCGGATCGATGGCAAGGTCGAACTGCTCGCGCCAGAGCATGTCGCGCCGGGCCCTGCCCATGGCCAGATCCTGGTCGCGGGTTCCGTTCTTGATCATGTCGCCGACGTGGGCTGCGATCCTCGAAGCCATGACCCCCTCTCTCACGTCCTCGACGTTGGGAAGGGCGAGGTGTTCTGCAGGGGTGACGTAGCAGATGAAGTCGGCCCCGTAAGCGCTGGAGAGGCTTGCGCCGATAGCCGCCACCATATGATCGTATCCGGGCGCGATGTCGGTAACCAGGGGCCCCAGCATGTAGAAGGGCTTCTCGCCCGAGAGCCGCTTCATCACCTTGACGTTCGCCTCGATCTCGTCTATGGGGATGTGGCCCGGCCCCTCGACGATCGTCTGGACACCAAAATCGTGGGCTCTGTCAGCAAGCTCGCTGTTGATGATCAGCTCCTGGATCTGGGCCCGATCGGTGGCGTCGTGGACGGCGCCGGCCCGAAAGCCGTTTCCCGTGCTGAGGGTGACCTCGTGCTCTTTTAGCATCTCCAGTAGATAGTCGAAGTCGCTGTATAGAGGGTTCTCCTTGTCGTTATGGAGCATCCAGGCCACCATAAAGGCCCCGCCCCGGCTGCATAGGCCTCCGTACCGACCTCCCTGCCGCTTGATCCTCTCGATGCAGATCCTGTTGATCCCGGTGTGGATCGCCATGAAGTTCGTGCCGAGCTTCGCCTGCTCTTCGGTGATCCGAAAGAGGTCGTCCTCGGTCATATCGACTCCAGCGCCGTACTTTCTTATCGCCTCGATGAAGGCCTGGTAAAGGGGGACGGACCCAACGGAGAGGCTCGTATTCTCTACCACCCTCTTCCTGATCTCAAAGAAGTCGCCCCCGGTGGAGAGCTCCATCAGGGTGTCGGCCCCCGCCTCCTCGGCGGCCCTCGTCTTTTTTATCTCCATCTCGAGGTCCACGATGTCGCTGCTGGTGCCGACGGTGGCGTTCACCTTCGTTTTGAGCCCCTTTCCTATCCCACAAAACCGAACGTCTCGATAGGGGCAGACCGGGATCACGATCGTCCCGTTTGCTATCCCCCTTCTGATGAAATCGGGGGTTTTGCCCTCCTCTTTTGCCACGACCTCCATCTCAGGAGTGATCTTTCCGGATTTTGCATCTTCAATAAGTCCCATGGATCATCACATCTGATTCGTCCCGAGAAGGTCATATTTAAAGTTGGCCGAAAATCCGAAGATAAAGCTCATCCTCTTCTGATGATCCGAAAGATCAGAAGTGTGCCTAGGACGTTTATCGCCAGGATTAGTACCGCAGCGAGGAATTTGCGATTTCGACGGTCGAAGACCGAAGGCATGATTCCCTCTGAACTCCGAGCAGAACTGCCAGCGAGATCGATAGACTGGTCGCCGGATAGGTGGACCAGAGACTTCATCCCGCCAGAAACCACCGAGTAGGAGCCCCGGTCCAGGTTCCTGAAGATGTAGCGGGAGTCGCCGGTGGCCCGGGCCACTAGAACTCCATCTTTGCGAACCTCGACCTCGGCCACCTTCCCGGTGCGAACCTCAAGGTCAAAGCACTTCGAGACCGGGATGACCCTGCCCTCGGATAAGGGCAGGTCCGGGGTCAAACCCAGAAGGTCCAGGAGGGTAGGGACGAGATCCATCTCCGACCAGTTTCCCGCTAATATGAGGTCGTCGACTCCAGGACCAACGAAGACCGCCGGGACGGCCACGGACTCCGTTCGGGACGAGTACTTGGCGGAGGAGTGGCCGCCCTTTCCTTGGACGGAGGGAAAAGACATCCCGTGGTCGGCGGTGATCAGAAGAATGGCGTTATTCGATTCGCAGGCCTCGATCAAGCGTCCCAGGGGCGCGTCCAGCCCCGAGACCGTTTCGACGTACCCATTGGGGCCGAGGTTGTGGCCAGCGCTGTCGACGGCCCCGACGTTAACCATCAAAAGGAAGGGGCAAGATCCCATCGACGAGACGACGTCGGCGGCGGCGTCCAGCCCCCAGGCATTGTATCCGACGTAGCCGGGGACGCCCCTCTCCTGGTTGTAGAGGGTAAACCGGTCCCTCTCGACCTGAAATAGGGCGACGAGGTCGGAAGAAAGGTCAGCTCTGAATCCCGCCAGGGGCTCGGCACCCCAGAGGGAGTTGTCGTCGAAGAATATGATTCCGTCCTGCTCCAGGACCATGCTGATGGAGTCGCCCCGCTGAAGGAGGGCGAGACATAAGAAGCCTTCATCCCTGGCGAGATCGAAGATAGTCGCCCCGGGGGTTCCAAGGTTGGTGGGGTCGGCCCAGGAGCAGCCCGTCACCAAAACCGAGTGGCTCGGGCCGGTCTCCGGTACGGGGACCGAGACGTTCAGAACTCGAGCCCCCTCGCCGGTCAGGTTGAATAAGAGGGCCCTCTCCAGGAGGCTCTCGTCGACGGCTCTGGCTTCCAGCTCCGGATAGACGTAAGCCGACCCCATGCCGTCGACGACGAGGAGGACGGCCCCGGCTGGATCGCTGCCATCGCCCAACCGGACCTCGGTGGTGGGTCGGGCCGATCCGGCCAGGACTAAGAGGACGAGGAGGGTGAAGAGGGAGCGCATCTCAGAAGTCGGTCATCACCCTGTACTGATCTATCTCCGTCTGTTTCAGCTCGGCGAGGAACTGCTCGGCGGCATCCTTGACGTCTTTGGATGCAGTGATCGCCCTGCCGGTGACTATGATGTCGGCGCCGGACTTTAGGGCCGCGGCCACTGTGTCAACCCTGATACCGCCGGCGACGGCCACCAGGATCTTCCGATCGGTGTCCGAAGCCATCTTCTTGATGTCGGCTATGACCTCCCAGTTGTGCTTCTCTGCCTCCTGATCGATTGCTCTATGCATCTCCACCACGTCCGGGAGGGCCGAAAGCGATCGGAGAACCCCCAGGGGGTCGGGGACGTTCAGCATATCGATAATAGAGTAGATGCCGGTCTTTCTCGACTCCTTGATGGCAAGCTCGATGGTCTTTGTGGGGGCCAAACCCGATATCACCACGGCGTCGGCGGTGGCGTCGGCGGCGAGCCTCACCTCCAGGTTCCCGGTGTCGAGGGTCTTGAGGTCCAGGACCACAAAGGAGCTCGGACGCACGTTTCTGATCTCTTTTACCACCTGAGCCCCGAACTTCTTGACCAGGGGAGTTCCCACCTCGATGAGGAGGTGGTCGCTATCCGGAAGCTGGGACAGGACTCTGCGGACGACACCGAGGTCCACCAGGTCCAGCGCCACCTGGAGGTAGGGCGGGTCCCAGAGCCTGATCACCCTGAACCCCATGATCGGGTGAGTGGACCTATCCTTCTCGTAGAGGACGGTATCGATGTCCGGGAAGCTCTCCATAGCCCTTTTGACCGCGAGCTTCGTGGCGCCGTAGTTGTACCGGTATATGGCGTCGTAGTCCCGGGCCTGTGGATGGATGAAGACGCTGACGATCAAAACCAGGTTCTCGACCTCGGCCCGAGGGATAATCCCCTCGGCGACGGAGTCTGCCACCGCCTTGGCGACGGCGGTCTGGGCAGGGCCGAATATCTGAGCGGCCTGGTCCATATTCTTCACTGTGACCTTCGGCACTATCAGGGTGGCAGGCTTCGGCGGCAGGTTGGGCCTTATCACCGAAAGAAGCGGGGTGTGACCCGCCGAAAGCTGGGCGAGGCCGTTTGCGAAGGCCATCCCCACAGGTCCATCTTTGTCACCGATTAATAGATCGATATGAGCGAGTTCGGGCTCGTCCCCTATCAGCGCCTCTCCTATCAAAAACAAGCGTTCACCTCAGCAGCGAAAAACATCTCGCCGGTATTAATCCTTTTGCACCAGACCCGAGATCGCTCGGCGGCGAAGGTGTGAAGCGAGAAAAAAAAATGAGCAAGCCGCAACTTGCAGATAGCCTGCCAGCAGATGAGAGTGAGCAAGGGCGAGGAGCATCAAGCCTGCCGCCCTCAGATAAACTGCCAGTAGATGAGGGGTGCGAGGGCCAGGAGCGTCAGGCCCGTCGCCAGCCTGATCCCGACCCGGTGATCCTTCCTGAAATCGTCTACCTTCTCAGGGCTCATCCCAAGGGCGATGACGCCGCCGAGGATGAGGATCGGCAATATGATCCCCAGGTTGTAGAAGAGGAGGTACACCGCCCCCGATGAGTATCCCTCCTCGGAGATGAGGCCAAGGATGGCGATGTAGACCGCGCCGACGCAAGGGGCCTTCACCAGGGAAAAGAGGGCCCCGAGAAGGAAGTAAGAGCTAAACTTGCCCTTTAAGAGGGCCCCTTCAACGTACTTCTGAGACCAGCTCGCCTTGAAGAGGGATCGGCCTCCGGCCGCTAGACGCCTTGCGTCCTCGACGTGGACGAGCCCCAAAACCACCAGAATTACGGTCAGAGCCAGCCTGAACCTCGAAGCCACCGCCTCGGCGTGGAGGGTCCGGAGCATCCCCACCCCAAAGAGGTAGTACATTACGAAGATGCCGAAGGAGAAGAACGCCACCATGAGGACGAGATCCCGACGGCGGCCGGTGCTGGAGATTACGGCGGTGGCGAGAAACGCCAATATCCCCAGAAGGCAGGGGTTGAACCCGGCGAGGAGGCCCGCCAGAAATACCGTCATCATGGAGAGGGAAGATACATCGATCTCCTCTTCGGACCCGTCAAAAGCTGCCTTCGGGCCAAAACCGTTCTCGTGCGAGCCGTTTGCGCCCGACGTCTCGGGCCCCTCGGTCCTGGAAGAATCCGAATCGAGTGCCTCGCGGACCAGCGCCTCCAGAAGGTCCTGGTCGCCTTCGTACTCCTGGTAAGCGATCGATACGTTCCCGGCCACGATGGAAGGAACTCCGCCCTTTAGGCGGTGCTCTCGAACGACGTTTCGCCCCTCCTCGGTATAGACGTCGTAGATCTGGAGCTCTCTATTAGGATAGTCGGCCAGAACCTCTTCCAGCGTCCTCTCCGCGGCGGCGCACTTGGTGCAGCCCGGAGATTTCACCAGGATAACACCATCGTCTGCGGCCCCCGTAAGGGCGAAAAAAGGCATGACGGCGAGGGCGAGGATGGCCAAAAGTTGCAATAGGGTGACAGCAGAGATCGGCCTTCCGGTGGCGGGAAGAGAGCGAAACATCAGTGACGGAACAGAGACGATGGAATATAAAAAGTTAATTTGGAGCGGACGGAAGATCCCAGCCCGCTCCAACATCGGATCAACGAAGTTACTCGTCACTCGTGCTTACCGTGAGCAGAGGCGCGTTCCCCTCGGAGGCCTCCTTGGAGGCGAAACCGACTGAGGCGTCCCCCTTTGCCACCAGGACCACGGAGAAGGGACAGGTGGTGCACTCATCGATGGCTTTCTTCACGACATCGGTGGCGTCGAACTCATACCATCCCTCTTCGCTGACCTCGATGACATCGTCAGCCTCATCGTCGTACTCGGGCTTATCTTCGTCCCAGGCAATGGTATCCTCGTAGAAGCCGTGGCTGTAGAAGTGGAGCTCCACCTCGCCCTCGGCCTCGACCTCCTTGGCATAGACCTTCAGGGTCGCAGATTCTACGTCATCGGAGGATTCTATGCCCAGGGCCTCTATCATGAGGGGAGTTTCGAAGCCGAGCCAGGACTCCATCGCCGGATCTGAGGAGACCCAGAGGATCTCCTCGGTGCCTAATTCACTATCTTCGACGCCCTCGACGATATACGAGTCGTCCGTCAGCATACTCTCGGAGGACCAGCTCATGGCAAAGGTCGCTCCCACCATCAGGACTGCGCAGGCCAGGAAGCAGACCGATTTTGACATATATTTCAAACTGAACACCTCGAGACCCCATGGGCCGGGATAAATAAAAAGACTTGTGTTCATCTTTGACCTACATGACCCCTATAAAAGCCTCATAGAGAGCGGCTTTGAATATTTCGGGCCCGATTGCTGCCTTATCCCTCGGAGGGGTCACGTTAGCTTTATTAACTGAAGATCCTCCTTAGGCTCGGTGGGTTAGCTTGAGAACTTCAGCGGATCTCTGCCGCCTCTTTGGCGCGATGACTACCTTGGCGATTCTATTGATTATCTCGACCTCAGCGACGACTTACCAGGCGGGCTCAAACCTCCAGGCCGCGATAAACGGCGCTGCAGCCGGTGACACGATCCTCGTGGCGCCGGGGGTCTACGACGGGGTGGAGATAACAAAGAGCATCAGCCTCGTCGGCACGAACGCCAAGATCAGGGCTGGAGAACGGGATATAGGGATCAAGATCGCTGCAAACGAGGTCAAAGTCTCAGGCTTCACCATAGAGGGCGGGTTTTACGGAATCCATCTTGTGGGCTCTAATAACTGTACCATCTCCAACAACACCGTGACCGGATGCGTCCAGTGGGGGATTGGCCTTGTATTCTCCGACGATAACAGGATCGAGAACAACGTCGCGAACTATAACGGCCTGGGGGGAGAGGGATGGTACGGCATATACCTCTCCAACTCGAATCGAAACCTGATACTAGACAACATCGCGAGCTCCAACGGCGAGTACGGAATATGCCTATTCCCCTCATGCTCAGAGAACGTTATCAGAGAAAACGTGGCGGAGGGTAACGATTATGGCGTCTACACCTTCACCGACTGCGACGAGAACCTGGTCATGAAAAATAGGCTGGCCCAAAATAAGAACTCCGGGATCAAGATGATCCACGGCTGCTCGAAGAACCAGATCCTTGAAAATGATATCTCCGGAAACGAGGTGGTTGGGATATTCCTCCAATCTGGGTCTGGATATAACCTAATAAGAGGAAACGAGATCGCTGACAACTCGAAATTCGGAATCCAGATCCAGGAAGGCCCCGACGGAAACAACACCATCCTCGAGAACAACATTTCGGGAAGCCAGAAGGGGATCTTCATCAACACCAACGGAAACCACGTCTACAAGAACAGGATCTTCGACTGCGTCATCCCCGCAGAGGATAGAGGGGTCAACCAGTGGTATGCAGCCTACCCCGAAGGCGGAAACTTCTGGGGCGACTACACCGGTTCAGACGATATGAGTGGCCCCAATCAGGACATCTCGGGAAGCGACGGCTTTGCAGACCTTCCCTACATCATCAACGAGAGGGCGAGAGACGTCTACCCGGTGATGGGCGAGGCGGTACTCCCCCTCCGGCTCATCGACGCCTCCATCTATCCAGCCCGCGCCCAAATAGGCACCCAGGTGACTGTGGAGGCGGTCATCGACTCTAAATACGGGATAGCTCAGATATCAGCCAGGACCAAGGGCGTCCTAAGGCCTTCGGAGCAGAATCAGTACATCCGGATGGACCCCTCTGAAAAAGACGTTTACGTAGGTACACTCCAGACCGCCCTGATGGGGGAGGGAAGGTACAAGATCGTGCTGACGGCCAAGGACGCAAAAGGATACGAGATGGAAGAGGAGATAGAAGAGCTGGAGCTTCTGCCGAGGTCCGGATGGAACTTCAACGAAGCCCTTTCTCAGCAGCTTTAAGGTCATCACGCTTTACAATTAGTTTTAGGGGAAAAAACATGTTAGGGGTTAGAGAAGAGGAGTTTTCAACTGATAAGCACGGTCCGAAGGCCGGGCGCAAATCTGCGAGTTCATTGTCCAGGATCGCTAAGACGGTAGGGGCCCTGTTCCTGATATTCGCCCTGATATCCAGTGCAAGTGCCGACATCACGGACGAACTTCGAAACGATACCAAAGAGAGATGGGACTGCCCCGCCTGCAAGGGCGAGGAGACCTTTGAGCTGGACATCTACAACTTCCTGGGGCACAACCCCTCGGTGATCGAGAACGAAGCTCAGAAGCCTCCGGGACCCCAGGAAGCGCGAGCCGCCATGGAGAGCGAGGCCGAGAGGAGCGATGAAGGGTTCGTCCACGGCGAGTTTCTGGCCTCGATCGGGGAGGCTGAAGGCTCGGACGTGATCCTGGACGTGGGGTCCGACTACGACGCTAGCCACATTCAAGGGGCTATCCCTCTCTACTGGGACGAGCTTCTCGATGAGAACAATAACCCCAAGTCGGTCACCGAGATGGCCGAGATCTTCGGGAACGCTGGCATATCCCCCGATGACTCTGTGGTGATCTACGGTGACTGCGCACCCTGCGACGGCATATCCGTCGCGCCCTTCGTCTTCTGGGCTTTGAGGTACGTCGGCCACGACGATGTCAAGGTCCTCGACGGCGGCCTGAACGGGTGGAAGGATGCCGGGAAGGCGACGGAGAGGAAGGCGAACGAGAGGCCTGCCGTGACCTATTCGCCCCGGGCGAGGTTGGGGCTATTGGCCGACTATGAAGGGGTCGCCGAAGGAGAGTACCAGCTGGTCGATGCACGGACCCTACAGGAGTTCGCCGCCGACAAGATATCGGGTGCCATCCACATAGACTATGAAGACGTTCAGACCGGCGGCCAGGTTAAGAGCAGCGAAGATCTGGAAGACGTATTTTCGGGCCTTGACGAAGAAGAGCCGGTAGTGGTATACTCCAACGCCGGGGCCAGGGCTGCCATGGTGTGGTACGCCCTCCAGCTGATGGGATACGAATCGAGCATCTACACCTGGAACGACTGGGTGGCCAATAGTCCACCCGTCAAGGCCGTCCTGAAAGAGGCCTGGGCCGACCCGAACCCCGCAAGGCCGGGGCCTGTAAAGATATACGCCACCTTTGAGGTCGTCCCCGACGAGGGCGACTCTGCGACTGAGCTCTTCGCAACGGTGGCCGTCGCTGAGGATGAAACCGTAGCATACGATGCGGTCGTAGATGAGACCGTCGATGACGCCATCGATGAGGTTGTACAAGAGGACGACGGCTCCGAGATGGTCGGATCCAACGAAACGGGCGAATCCGTGGTCAGCGGTCCTGAGATCGAGGAGATGATCTCAGAGGCGACCTCCATGGAGGAGCCGACGGTGAAGACGATGGGCTGCGTCGCCTGCTTCGATCCCGTGGCCCTCTACGCCTCGGGCACGAACCCCTCCGAGATAGTAGGAGGGGTCAAACTGGGGTCTGTGGCCAGCACCAGCACTGCACCGATAACCGCCGCTGGCGCTCTGATCCAGGACCTGGACGGTGAGGTCATGGCCGAGATAAAGATGGTTTCCACCATGGGCGACGAGTACGTCGGAACCTGGGACGCCACCGGCGCGGCCGAAGGGGTCTATACAGTGACCCTGGCAGCGGCGGCGGGCGGGAAGACCTCCTACTTCCAGGATGTCCTGACGATAGAGATCGACAATTCGGCTCCTCTCCAGGAGACGACGACGAACTCCGCCGCCAGCAATGGCATCAGAAAGCTGGGAAGTTATTAATCGGATGAAGAAATAAAGACCTGGAGATGAGCCGCCCAAGCCCTCCATTTTTTATCGCCCTGGTGGCGATCGTCCTGACCGCCCCCAGCTGCGCGGCCATCTCCGTCTCCTTGAACGAGCAACCTCAGGAGGTCTCACCACGGTGGTTTCTTCAGAGGATGGACTCTGTCCTCAACCCCGATGACGACACCGAACCGCCCATCGTCTTCAACGCCCACATCGCTCCCATGATCATGAAGCGGGGCGACCCGAAGGTAGAGATCAGCGCTTGGGTGAGAGATGACGGTGCGGTGGAGACCGTTTACGCCGAGGTAGGCGGGCGGTACGTACCTCTGATCGACCTCACCGGAAGCGGAAGGTACCAGGGGCACTGCAGCTCCAACCTGCCGCCCGGAGACCACGAGATAACCATCGTCGCCGTCGATCGGGCGGGAAACGCCGCCGTGAGTTCCGACCTGGTCCTCAGGGTCCTCGACCCCCTGGACCTCAACTCCAATCGGATCGAGGACAGCCTCGAGGTGCGAGAAGACCGGGAGCTAAAGGTCATAGTCCTCCACGAGGAGAACGTCTCCCTGAAGAGGGAAGAAAGGGGAGTTCGGGAGAAGGTGGACGAGGAGTTCAGGGTCCTGCCCGGAACTTCGATGGTGGTTCCCAGAAATGAGCTTGAGAATCTCGCGAAGACGGAGGGCGTCAAAGGGGTTTACGAGGATAAGAAGCTCACCATCCTGGGCGAGGCATCAGAAGGATACTGCCCGAGGAGGGATCCCCGCTTCCAAGTCGATGACTACATCGGAAGAGGGGTAACGGTGGCGATCCTGGATACCGGAGCCGACCCGAACCACCGATCACTCGACGACATGGACGACGACATCTTCACCCTCGACCCCAAGATCATCGCCTTCAAGGACTTCGTCAACGGCAGGGAGGAGATCTACGACGACCACGGCCACGGCACCCACTGCGCGAGCCTCATCGCAGGAACCGGTGGTCGAGGCGGGGTCGCCCCCGGTGCGGAGCTGGTGGTGATCAAGGTGATGGACAAGGACGGTGCATGCTACCTATCCGATGCCCTCACCGCCCTCGACTGGATTCTAGAAAACCAGGGCGACCTCGGCATAGACGTGATATCCTTCAGCGTCGGTGGCGAGGGGCCCAGCGACGGGTCCACCCTCCTCGACTCGGCCTGCGACAGGATGGTGGACGAGGGGATGGTCATGTGCGTTGCCGCCGGAAACTCAGGTCCCGCCGCAAGGTCGATCGTCACGCCGGGCACCGCGGAGAAGGTGATAACCGTAGGCGCCATGGGCCCTGTCGGAGAGATATTTCAGAGGTCTTCTCGAGGACCGACTCCCGACAATCGGGTCAAGCCGGACCTGGTGGCGGTGGGGGTGAACGTAACCTCGGCCCGATCCGGAACCCTCCACGGCGAGGGCAACATGGACGGGACCTCGATGGCGGCGCCCCAAGTGGCGGGAGCTGTGGCGGTGATCCTGGAAAAGCAGCCCGTTCTCGACCCCGCCTCAGTGAAGAGAGTCCTCCTCAGGTCCGCCGACGACGTAGGGCTATCGGGCCCGGACAACACTTACGGCTACGGAGCCCTCAACCTCTCTTCTGCCCTATCCCTGGTGGAGGGGACCGAGGACAGGTCCGACCCCGAGGTCGTCAGCCTCGATCTGAGCAGGTCTTCGGCCCTGGCCGGGGATCCCGTCATGATCGAGGCGGGAGTTTCTGGAGACGTCTCCGAGGTCGAGGTTCACGTCACCGGCGAAAAGAGGGAGATCAGAATCCCCATGCGCGACTTCGACAGAAACGGAGTCTATTCCGGCCGCTGGGAGACCAGGTTCTGGGAGCCGGGCGACTATTCTATCGCGGTGGAAGCAACCGACCCGTTCGGCGGGATGGGGACGAGCGCCGTCCCTTTCGTCCTGACCTGAGGTGACGGCTGATGGACCCAAAAGAAGAGATCTCCAAGTTCGGAAGAAAGATCGTGGCTTCAGGCCTCACCTACGCCCATTTCGGGAACATCAGCCTCCTTTCCGATGAAAAGATCCTGATCACCTCCACCGGATCGATGCTGGACGAGATCATTGATGACCAGGTGATCGAGGTGAACCGCGAAGGCCCATGCCCTGAAGACGCCCTCGCCAGCTGCGAGACCGTCGTCCACCGGGCCATCTACGAGAAGACGAAAGCGGGGGCGGTGATTCACACTCACTCCCCCTACGCCGTCGCCACGTCAATTCTGGAGGAGGGGCCTTTCGATCCGATGGACGGCGAAGGGGTCAGGTTCCTCGGGACCGTCCCCATCGTCGAGGGCGAGATGGGCAGCCTCAATCTGGCGAAGAACGCCTCCAACGCCCTTTTGGGCAGCAGAGCCTGCATCGTCCGGGGGCACGGAGTCTTCGCCATCGGCGCGACCCTCGAAGAGGCCTACATCGTAGCCTGCATGGTGGAGCACAGCGCCATGATCAAGCGGCTGGTGAACGTGGGATGATTTCAGATTCCCCATGACCAATTTCTAACTATCAATCCATCGGCGGGTAGACGAAGGCCCCGTGCTCGGCGAGGTCGTAGTCGACGTGCATGAAGTCACTCAGAAACTCCTGGTGGATCGCCTCGGGGTCCAGGTCGCGGAATAGCTCAGGGTAGAGCCACTTGGCGACGACGACGGTCCCGATAGTCATCTGAGGCCCCAGGGCGAAGTCGCCGGAGATGACGTAGACCCGCCCATTTTTCACTGCGTCCACCAGCTCGAAGCCGGGTGCGCTCATGATCCCGTCCCGGTACGCTTTGAGGAGGGAGTCGTCATCCGCCTGGTAGCCGCCGCTGTAGGTGAGGCCTATGATCACATCGGGGTTCTCTTCCATCACCCACTCCGCCTCGACGTCGCCATTGTAATCTATCTTCTTTTTAGCGATGTTCAACCCGCCCGAGACATCGCAGAGATCAGTGTACCCCGTATCGCTGGCATAGGCCCACCTCACGGAGGCCTCCCGATCGGGACTCTCCCTCTCCATGAAGACTCTGACCCGATCGTCCTCGGGGATATCAGAGACCCTCTCCTGAACGGTTCCCATGTAGAGGTCGTACCACTCGTCGTAATCTTTCACAGCCTCTCGATCGCCGATGAGGTAGCCGAGGGCCATCATCTCACCTTTCAACGTCTCGACCATGGAGAGGTCGAAGCGGACGAGGGCGACATCGGGAGGCAGCTTATCGTCCAGATGATCCAGGGGTGCGAGCTGGGTGAAGGTGATGACCAGGTCGGGCTCAAGCTCCATGATCGCCTCGACGTCCGGCTCCTTGTGAGAGCCGACGGAGGGCAGATCCCGGAGGTTTGAGAAGAGGAGATCGCGCTCGAGGACGGTGCTTCCCACCCCCACGATCTCGTCCTCGCCCCCGAGGACGATGACCGCCGTGGCGTGGCGCATGTGGAGGGGAACGATCCTCTTCACCGGCGTCCTAACCGTCACGACCCTTCCCGCCGTGTCGATGAGGGTGACGTTCGCCGGATCGCCCCGAATTATCCGCCCGATCAGGTCGAGGTCGTTCTCGTCCAGGTCGCCATCACAGTCGGCGTCGGAGAGGTCGGTCTGGGCCGCCTCGGCTCCCCCGATCATCGCCTTCACAGCATCGAGGTCCTCCTCGTCTATGACTCCATCCATGTTGGCGTTCCCGAAGATCTGAAGGGTATAACCTGCCGTCGTCGACGGCAGCATCACAAACAAGACGCACGATAAAAGAAACGGCAGGGTCTTTTTCATAGTAACTCTCCTCCTCTCGGGCCTCGTCTGACGGCCGATCTTCCTCGCCTTTAGTTTGTTCAGGATTGGTTATAACTATTTCCATTGAAGTATTACACGAAGTCATCAAGAATAAATAAAGTATGTTTGACGGGTGACACGGAAAATCCGGCTCGGAGAGAAAGCAAATTGGACGATCGGCCTCCTAAATCACCCTTGCTTCCCTCAAAAAAGATATTAACAGGCAGGGCGAGTTTGTGATCATGAGCTCCGCCTTCCAGATCGGGAGGATCGCGGGAATCCCCATCAGGCTTCATGTCACGTTCCTTGCGATCATACCCTTCGTCGCTTATGTATTCACAACCTTCACGCAACCCTTTCCCATCAACGTCTTCGGCGAGGTATATGATCTCTCCTATGGGTTTGGAGCTGTCGAGCCCCCCATGGCGAAATTGTTCTACTCCTTCGCCTTCTCCATCCTCCTCTTCATATGCGTCGCCCTCCACGAGCTGGGCCACTCCTTCGTCGCGATGCGTTACGGCATAAAGATCAGGAGCATCACCCTCTACTTCTTCGGCGGCGTCGCCTCGATGGAGGACATCCCCCGAGACCCCGGGATGGAGGCGAAGATGGCGGTGGCGGGGCCGAGCGTCAGCGGGATCATCGGCATAGGATGCACCCTTTTTTCCATCCAATCGGCCCTACTCCTCGGCGGGGGCCACCCTCTCACCACCCTCCTCTGGACCCTGGGACTCATAAACATCGTCCTCATGGTCTTCAACCTCCTTCCGGCCTTCCCCATGGACGGGGGCAGAGTCCTTCGAGCCTGGTTTGCCTCTCGGATGGCCTACGTCGAGGCGACGAGGCGGGCGGCAAACATCGGCAAGTTCTTTGCGATCCTCATGTTCTTCCTGGGCCTCTTCGGCGGCGGCATCCTTCTGGTGGTGATAGCCATCTTCATCTACATCGCTGCCAGCGACGAGGAGAGGTCAACGGCCATCGTCGTCCCCCTGGAGGGGGTGAAGGTGAGAGACATAATGTCGGTGGACCTGAAGACCGTCGCGCCAGAGACGCCCCTCCCCGAGATCATAAACCTCATGTTCCGGGAGAAACATCGGGGTTACCCCGTGACCGTGGACGGGAGACTCGCGGGGATCGTGACCATCTCCGACGTCCAGAAGGTCCCTGAAGAGAAGAGAGGCGCCACCATCGTGGGGGAGATCATGGTGAAGTCGATATACGTGATCGATCCGAACGCCGATGCCGCCGAGGCGATGAAGAAGATGATGGAACGGCAGATCCGAAGGCTTCCCGTGATGGAGGACGGCCAGCTCGTCGGCATAGTCTCCCGATCAGACCTCCTCAGGGCGATAGAGATCTGTTCGGGATGGTGAGGGCTACAAAGACAAAGGGTTTTTTAGGTGGTCGCCCTTTGATGGCCAACCGCGAGGTAATCGACTTGGAAGATATAGATTCAGGCGGCACCGGAGAGGCAGAGCTTCGCCAGGCCCCTCGGGAGGATGGGAAACGGGGCGAGATCGTGATCGTGGGGACGGCTCACGTATCCGAGAAGAGCGTCCAAGAGGTGACGCGAGCCATCGAAGACCTGCACCCAGACGTCGTAGCCGTGGAGCTCTGCCAGGGGAGATACCGCGCCCTCACCGGCCAGGAAGAGACGGGAGAGCTCCAGATAAAGGAGATCCTGAGCGGGGGCAAGCTCTACCTACTCCTGGTCCAGTGGTTCCTCGCCTACATCCAGAAGAAGATCGGCTCGGATCTGGGAGTCAAGCCCGGCTCCGAGATGATCGCCGCCATCGAGGTCGCCGAGAGGACGGGAGCGAGGGTGGCCCTGGTGGATAGAGATATAGCCGTAACCATCCAGAGGTTCTGGTCGGCGATGAGCTTTGTAGAGAAGGCGAAGCTCGTCGGCTCGATGATCCCCGCGGCCTTCGGTAAGGGCGAGGAGATCGATATCGAGAAGGTAACCGAGGAGGACGTCGTCTCCGCGATCATAGAGGAGTTTCGAGAGGTATCGCCCGGAGCCGCACAGGTTCTGATCGACGAGAGGGACGCCTACATCGCCCGAAACTTGATCCGCCTCGGAAAGGAAGGTAGAGTGGTGGCCGTCGTCGGCGCAGGCCACAAAGAGGGGATAACAAAATACCTCGCCCACCCCGAGAAGATTCCTCCCTTCGAGAATATGACCCGGATCTCCAAGAGGAGGATATCGGTCCCCAAGATCTTCGGAGCCGTCCTGATGCTTCTGGTGTTGGCCACCATCGCTGCAGTCCTCATCTCCGGCAGCAGCACCGAGAACCTCTTCTCCGCCCTAAAGATCTGGTTTGTGGTGAACGGCGTCCTCAGCGCCCTTGGAGTGGTCCTGGCCCGGGGCCACCCCCTCTCGGCCCTGACGGCCTTCATGATCGCCTGGCTGACTAGCTTAAACCCCCTCATGGCCGCGGGCTGGTTTGCAGGGATCGTGGAGGCCTGGAAGAGAAAGCCGACGATGGCCGACACCAAAAAGCTCGCCGATGCCGAGACCTTCAAGGAGCTGATGACGATACCCCTCTTCCGGGTGATCCTGGTCGCAGCCCTCGCCAACGTGGGGAGCGTTGCAGGAACGATCTTGGGGGCCTACCTGATCCTCAAAATGTCCGGGCTCAGCCCCGAAGAACTCGTCGGAGGCGTCCTATAACGCGGGCCCCTCAATGAGGGAAGATCAGCCCTCGACCACGCAGATGCCGGCGTTCTTGACCTTGTTCAGCCTGCTTATGTTCAGCAACAGAGGCGTTAGCCCCTCCATCTGGGCCGCGAGCTTGAGGGGTCCCCCGTCCAGGGGCCTGAGGTCTTTTACGATCCGGACCAGGTCTGCTACAACCTCTTTTGCCTCGGGATCATCGCCAGCGATCAGGACGTCCCCCCCGATCCTCCTGTCCAGATCCTGAAAGGCAGAGTAAGATATGGTATGAAAGGCTGCCACCACCTTCACCGAGGAGAGAAGGAGGTCTTTGACCAGGAGGGCGGCGCTTCCCTGGGCTGGCGGCGTGTACTCGAAGTGCTTGTCCGCCCGGGCCATGGGGACGACCGGAGATATCACGATCTGGTCGGTGTAGCTCTTCGCGAGGTCTGCGGTCATCGACTCGATGAACTTGTAAGGTATGCTGAGGACGACGATCTCGCTCGCCTCGATGGCGCTCCCGTTCTCCATCCCCTTGATCCTGGCGTCGATGCCCCTCTCCTTAAAGAAGGTGGTCAGCTCTCCTGCAGTCTCCTCAGCCTTCTCGGCACTTCTCGATCCTATGGCGATCTCGTGCTCTTTTGCCCAGCGCTTTACAAAACCCTGGCCGCAATCGCCAGTGCCTCCAACAACCGCGATCTTCATGAAAGCGTGGTATCGGATCCATTTTATTTTATCATTTCCCAGGCTTCAGATATTTTGAACGAATTGGACAGGACGGGAGCAAAGACGGCTGTCAGAAGAAGAGCGATCTAGATCATAAAAAATCTGATAAAGATATAAGTGCCCTTAAATTGAGATGCTTCAATGAAGGGTTGGCACGAGGTGACGTAAGGGAGTAGCAATGAAGGGGGTAATTTTCATCATCTCGTGCCACTAAACCACAGCAGATATTAGCGCTGTAGCCAATCCAAATTATATCCCTTATCCCTTATTAACTTTTAGGTCAAGCTAAAATTGAATTAATTGAGATCTGGATCTCTACGGGTCGAGAGATAAATTTAAACATTGGTATGATTAAATAGAACACAAAATCTCCTTCAGGACTTCGAAAGGCGCATCAGTCTTTATCCCCACACCGCTGAAATGGGTTCTGGAAGCTCTATAGCCAGCAGATATGAGCTTCTCGACTACGTCATCGGCGGTCCCCGGAGTGACCTTAAATTTTCTGCAAAGTTTGTGGTGGTCGTAGTACATCGGAAGATCGATTTCATTCGCGCAGAGCTGGAGGAGTCGGATGGCCCGATCGGACCTGGCCGTTGAGCCCTCTAGCTCCGCGAGGGTCCTTTTTATATGCTCGCGATCCTGGATCAACCCGAGCCAGAGGGGGCCCGCAACTTCGGCCCTTCCCCCACAGAATGAGCAGATTCCCGAGGAGCTGCAGCCCATGCCATAAACGACCCGCCACCTGCCGCAGCTTCGGCACTGCTCCAGGTGGCCCATGCCTTCGAGGGTTTTGTCTGCCGTCTTCGCCCCCCTCGCGATTCTGAGGAAGACCCGCACGTAATGCTCGGAGGTGTAGGTGAGGAGGGGTTCCATCCCCTTATCCACCCGTGCCAGCTCCCTTGCAACGGCCCCGAGGAGGATCCTCGCCCCCATCTCCCGGTGGTGCTCGGCCTTGACTGGGACCGCCATGTACTTCCTTATGCCGCTTTTGAGGTGGGCTCCGCAGAGGGGAGCAGTATCCGTCGCGGTAATAAAAAGGTAGCCGATGGCCGATCGGGAGGCGGCTGCGAGGAAGGGAGAGGGGGATCCAAAGGGGTCGAGGTCGACGGCCTCAAAACGCCTCTGGTGCATGAGGACGTTGGCGTTGCTGGAGAGGATCTCGCAAGCCCCAAGGCCGTTTCGCTTCGCGTTCTCTTCGAGGAGAGCCACTGCACGAGGGCTGACGTCGTTTAAGGTCACGTGCTCGACCTTCGCCTCTTTTGCCACCCGCAGGCCGCGCGCTCCGCTGGCGGCGAGGGCGTCGAGATAATCGGAGATTCCGAGGGCTTTTGCCACCGCCACCCCTATGTCCCGGTTCAGCCTCATCCTCGGGTTATAGAAGGCCCCCTCGACGTTGAGGGCGACGGAACCCTCCTCCACCATCTGGACCATCTCAGGTCACTTGTACCCCTTCTCCAAAAGCCCCTCGCTCCAGTAGTTGTCACACTTGGGGCAGTAGTAGATCGCCTCGATCACGATCTTCTTCCAGTTGTCCGAGTCGAGAGCCCGCCTCAGCTCTCTCGCCTCGCACTCGGTCCCGCACTTCGGGCAGAAGGGCACAAATTGCGCCTCTAAAACGACGTCGTTATCGTCCACCTCTCAGACCTCCTGCACTGGAGATGCGGTGCTGCGAAAAAAAAGTTGTCGGTGAACCTCAGAAAATAGCCACTCCCGAGACCAGGGCTGCCAGGAAAAATCCGAGGATCGCGCCGCCGTTGAGGAAGGGGAGACCCGCCTGGGGCTTATCCCTGGAGGTCATGGAGAGGACGGCAAAGCCGAGGTAGGTTCCGAGCATCGCACCCAGGGCCGGAAGGTTCGCCCCGATCCCGAATAGCTCGACCTGGGGAAGGTCGAGGGACCAGTTGGCGGAGATCACCAGAACCGTGGGGATGATGGCGTCCCCCAAGCCCAGAAAGTAGGCGCCCCGGGCTTCGCCGGACCCAAGCCCCTCGCGCCGGAAGCTGTAGCCCCTCTTCCTCGGAACCACGAAGAGGAGGGGTGCCCTGATCTCCATCACTCCCTCGGCCAGGGTAACCATGTGCCGGGTCTTGTAGACAGATATGGCGTCGTAGGCAGCCAGCACCACCAGAAGGAGGAGGGCCGGAAAGGGGGTCATGCTGAGGCCGAAGAGGGTCCCGACCCCTGCACAGACGAGAAGGCCAACGACGTCGATGACGTACCATTCCGGATAAATGTGCAAGATGGCTAAGACCGCCAGGGAGAGCGACAGGGCCGGAATAAGGGGGAAGAAAGCTGAGAGGACGTAATAGACGCCCATGGCTATCGCCAAGAGGACCACCCCGCTCACGACCCACCCCTTCTTCAGCTTCATGGCCATCAGGATGAAGAGGGTGAACCCCAGGACCAATATGATGTAGCTGAAGGGGTTGGCGGCGGACTCCGGGTTCTCGAAGATCCTCACCTCCGTTTCGGAGAGGGGAGGCATCAGGGCGAGGGAGAGGAGCTGGACGGCCACCACGAAGAACATCATCACCGCCATGGGCCGGATTCGTTCTCCGAGGGTTTCAGAAGACATCTCATCACTCCGACTCATTCAAAAGCTCCAGGTAGGACTTTCGTATGGACTCTGCCAGGCCGAGCTTCGCCAGGATCTCGAGGGCCTCTCCCTTCTGAACCTCCCAGTCTTCGCCCCCGGAGAGCTCCACCTCGATGAAGGTTCCAAGCCCCTCCACATCGTCGACGGCCAAGACGGCCTCTCCCAGGGCATACTTTGTCCTCCTCTTTTTGACCACTGCAGCCCGGAAAAATCCCACCGATTCCAGGATCGACTCCAGAACTCTGGCATCGTCGACCCGGACGGTCAGCTCTCGCCTCGACTTCGTCTCAGAGTCGAGCTTCGGCCCCTTGTAGGTGAGATGCGTCCCCTCCTCCTTGATCCTGATCCGAAGAGCCTCGTCGGTCTGTGAAAAGTCGGAAAAAGGAGAGTTGAAGTAGAGGTCGAGGTGATTTTCCACACCCATCAGCTCGCCGCCGAGTTTGATGATCTTCGCCTCGATACCCGATGGGGAACGAGCCTTGACCTCAACCTCGATCATGATCCTGTCCTGATGAGGACGGTGGCGCCCGCGAGGATGATCATCTCCACGGCCCTTCCGGCGGAGAGGGTCTCGGTCGCGATCTCGATCGCCTCGGGGCTCAGCTCCACAACCTCGCCGCCCACCTCGACCTCGATCTTTCCTGCCGCCGCCATCCGGGCGACCTCCTCGGGGTTCATGGAAGCGAGCTTTCTGACGACCTCGCCGCTCTGGTTCTTGAAGACGGGACCTATCGCCTTCATCTGAGGCTTAACCTCCACCGCCTTCGTCTCGATCTCGGGCCGGCCTCGCCTCACGGCCACCGGCGAGCTGGTGGAGCCGGTGAGGTCTGTCGTCTCCAGGTCCAGGTCACAATAGACCTCGATCCCGGCGAGGGGCGAGTTGAGGGCCATCCCCCGGTCCGACTTGTACCTTCTCACAGCCGCTGCCACGTCCTTGATCAGGCACCCCTCGGACTGAGGCGGAATGTCTGAGGCCATAGGCCAGCCGGAGGTGTGGACGGACTCGCCGGAGAGGTTCATTCTGATCTCCTCGGCGATGAAGGGGGTGAAAGGCGCAAGGAGGCTGGTCAGGGCCTCGATGGCAGCATAGATAGTTGACTGGGCCGCCCTCTTCTCGGGGCCGTCGGCTCCGTAGAGTCGGGACTTAACCAGCTCGATGTAGTTATCGGCGAGGACGTCCCAGGCGAAGGACCTGATGGCCCTGAAGGCCTCGTCGAACTGAAACCGATCCATCGAGTCGGTGACCGCCTCGATCATCTGCGAGAGCTCGAAGAGGAGCCACCGGTCCACCTGGTTTGGGGCAGCGTCGTCGGATTTGACGGCGTGGGGGGCGGAGAATCGGTACATGCTCCATAGCTTCTGGAGGAACCTGCCGCCGCTGATCACATCCTTCCACCGGAACATGACGTCGCTTCCGGGGCTTCCGCCGACCGCCGCCCACTGGCGGAAGGCGTCGGCGCCGTACTTCACCACCACCTCTTCAGGGGCGATGAAATTGTTCAGGGACTTGCTCATCTTGTGGCCGTCCTCGCCGAGGACCATCCCGTTGATCAGGATCGAGTCCCAGGGCCTCACTCCCACCAGGGCCTTGGCCCGGAGGATGGTGTAGAAGGCCCAGGTCCTGATGATGTCGTGGCCCTGGGGCCGAAGCTGGGCGGGATAGCGAGGCGGATGGTCGCTGAGCCAGCCGGTGACGTTCAGAGCGGAGATGGAGCTGTCCATCCAGGTGTCGAGGACGTCGGTCTCGGGGTCGAACTCGTCTGAGCCGCAGTTCGGACACGAAACCGGCGGCCTCTTCAGGTTCGGGTCCAGGGGGAGCCACTCCTCTTCGGCTACGAGAGGCTCACCGCAACTCTTGCAGTACCAGACGGGTATGGGGGTGGCAAAGATCCTCTGGCGCGATATGCACCAGTCCCAGTCCATCGTCCCGGTCCAGTTCTTGAGCCTGATCTCCATATGCTCGGGGACCCACTCGATCTCCGAGGAGGTCTCGATGATCTCTTCGGGGTTTATCTTCACAAACCACTGCCTTTCGGAGAGGATCTCGATGGCGGTCTTGCACCTCCAGCAGAGGCCGACGTTCTGGTCGAGGGGTTCCTCTTTGTAGATGGTCCCCAACGACTTCATCTCCTCGATGATCGCCTCCTTGCACTCGGAGATCTTCATCCCTGCGAACTTGCCCGCGACCTCGGTCATCCTCCCCGCCCGGTCGATGGCCTGGCGGAGGGGGAGGTCGTGCTCAACCCACCATCGGACGTCCTGCTTGTCGCCGAAGGTGCAGATCATGACCACGCCGGTCCCGAAGGTCGGGTCGACCTCCTCGTCGGCGATCACCGGGACGGAATAATCGAAGACGGGAACCCGCACCTCGGTTCCGATGTACTTTCCGTTCTTCTCGTCCTCAGGGTGGACGGCGACGGCGACGCAGGCCGCGAGAAGCTCGGGGCGACTGGTGGCGATCTTCAGGTCTCCCAGGTCCGAGCCAAAGCGGAGGTAGTTTAAGGTCGTGGTCCGGGAGTCGTACTCCACCTCGGCGAAGGCGATGGCCGTTCCGCAGCGTGGACACCAGTTGACGGGGTGGTCCTCCCGATAGATCATCCCCTTATTGAACATCTGGACGAAGGATCTCTGGGTCTTGGAGTAGTACTCCGGCAGCATCGTAACGTACTCATTCGACCAGTCGTTGGAGAAGCCGAGCCTTCTCATCGTCACCCTCATCTTGGCGATGTTTTGGGCGGTCAGCTCCTCGCAGAGGCGGCGAAACTCCTCCCTGGGGACCTCATTTTTGGTGATTCCGTGGATCTCCTCCACTTTAACCTCGGTGGGAAGGCCATGGCAGTCCCAGCCCTGGGGGAACATGACGTTGTAGCCCCTCATCCTCTTGTACCGGGCGACGAAGTCGATGTAGCACCAGTTGAGGGCGTTGCCTATGTGGAAGTTTCCGGTGGGATAAGGTGGTGGGGTGTCGATTATGTACTGGGGAGCTTCAGAGTTCCAGTCGAAATAGTATACGGACTCGTCCCAGCTTTCCGCCCACCTCTCTTCAACCTGCTTGAAGTCGTACTCCTTGGAGATCTCGCTCATCGGGAAGGCCTCTGAGTTCTTTATTTCCGCGAAAGGGATAATGGAGGCAGAGTTGCAAACAACGTTAATAGGATTATCGGTAGAAGAATGATCCATGGATCTCCTCATCTATACCGCAAACCAGTGCGACCCCAAGAGGTGCACAGGAAAGAAGCTGGAGAGGTTCAAGCTCGCCCGGACCACCAAGCGGTGGAACAAGCTTCGGGGATATCTGGTCCTCAGCCCCTTCTCGGAGAAGGCCCTCTCCCCCGCCGATAGATTCGAGGTGGGCCGTGGCATTGCGGCCCTGGACTGCTCCTGGGCTCACGCCGAGGAGGTCTTCGGCAAGATGCACCTCAAGGAGAGGGCGCTCCCCTTCCTCGTCGCCGCAAACCCGGTCAACTTCGGAAAGCCCTTCAAGCTATCGACCGTGGAGGCCTTCGCCGCGGCCCTGGTGATCCTCGGAGAGCGGTCCCAGGCCGAGGAGATCCTGGCCAAATTTTCCTGGGGTCACGTCTTTTTGGAGCTGAATAAGGAGCCCCTGGAGGAGTACGCTGCGGCCAAAGATAGCACCGAGGTCGTGGCGATCCAGGCGGAGTATCTATAGTAAGATATTTGAATTTTGAAAGCGCAACTCTTGATGGTGATGGATCATGACAGGGTTAGTTCCAAGAGACGACTTCAAGCGCCTTCAGAGGCGGATGAACCGGCTGATGGAGGACATAGGGATCTCCGAGCCCGAGTCTAGATATATGCCCGAGATCAAGCGGGTCCAGGATAAGATGAACCAGCTCATCGAGGACTTCATGGCCGAGGCTCCTGTGCGATTTTCAGACGTGATGAAGCCTCTCGCCGACGTCAAGGAGACCGACGAGGAGGTCATCGTGGCCATGGACCTTCCCGGCATGGATAAAGGGGACGTCGAGATCACCGTCACCGAGGACGCCCTCGAAGTGAAGGCTGAGAGGAAGACTGAAAAAGAGGAGAAGGAAGAGGAGTTCTACAAAAAGGAGAGGACCTTCGCGCGGTTCGAGAGGAGCCTCAAGCTCCCGGCCGAGGTGAAGGCCGAGGATGCCAAAGCGAGCCTCAAGGACGGCGTCCTCGAAGTCCACCTCCCCAAAGTCGAGGTGACGACCCGAAAGAAGGTGACGATCGAGTAGGTCGGCAATCTCTCCGGCTACTCGTTTCCTGACTCCAACCCCGACCCCGAACTTTCCTGGAGCAGGAGGTGGTGGAGCTTGTCCCTCTTCGTCTCCAGGTACCTTCTATTTTCGTCGTTGGGCGGGATCTCGATTGGCACCCGGTCAGTTATCTCCAGGTCGTACCCTTCCAGGCCGATGATCTTTCGGGGGTTGTTGGTGAGAAGCCGCATCTTTTTGATCCCCAGGTCGACCAAGATCTGGGCTCCGACCCCGTAATCCCGAAGGTCGGCGGGGTAGCCAAGATGGTGGTTCGCCTCGACGGTGTCATACCCCCTCTCCTGGAGGGCGTAGGCCCGCAGCTTATTGGCAAGCCCTATCCCCCTCCCCTCCTGGCGCATGTAAAGCAGAACCCCGTTCCCGTTCTCTGAGATCAGCCTCATGGCCAGGTGGAGCTGGTCGCCGCAGTCGCACCGCCTCGACCCGAAGACGTCGCCGGTGAGGCATTCGGAGTGGACCCGGACCAGGGCGTCGTCGGAGGAGGGGTCGCCGGCCACCAGGGCCAGGTGGCACTGGCCGTCGACGAGGCTCTCGTAGCCGATGGCCCGAAAGTCGCCGTAATCGGTGGGCATATCGACCTCGGCGACCCGCTGGATCAATTTCTCGCTTCGCATCCTTCTTTTTATCAGCCGGTCGATGGTGAGCATCTTCAGGCCGTGCTCGGCGGCGAAAGCCTCCAGATCCGGAAGACGCGCCATCGTTCCGTCCTCGGCCATCACCTCGCAGATCACGGCCGCCGGATACAAACCCGCCATTTTGGCCAGGTCGACGGAGGCCTCGGTGTGGCCCGCCCGCCGCAAGACCCCGCCCTCCTTCGCCCGCAGCGGAAAGGTGTGGCCGGGCATGACCAGATCGTTCAGCGTCGCCGCGGGGTCGATCAGCGCCCGGACCGTCTCGGCCCGGTCGAAGGCGGAGATCCCCGTAGTCACCCCCCGGCCCTTGGCGTCGACGGATACGGTGAAGGCGGTCCCCATCTTCTCGGTGTTGTTCTGGGTCATGAGAGGTAGGCCCAGCTCGTCGACCCGATCGCCAGACAAAGGCACGCAGATCAGCCCCCGGCCGTGCTTGGCCATGAAGTTGATCGCCTCGGGGGTCACCATCTCCGCCGCGATCACCAGATCGCCCTCGTTCTCTCGGCTCTCGTCGTCGAGGATGATGATGAAGCGGCCGGCCCTCACCTCTTCGATCGCCTCTTCCACGCTGCAAAATGGCATACAAAACGGGGGTTTGGATGGGGGTGGTTATAAGGGTTGGGTCGTGGCTGAGGGCGTGTCTTTGGGCCGCGAGGAGGAAACCCTATACAGTCTTGTTACATTTGAGATATTAGCTCCGTCAAAAAATGGGAGTACTAAGAATAAAATGTGGAACGTGAAGTAAAACCTGAAATATCCTCAGAGCAGAATTCGGTTATGTGTCCAAAGAGCGAATCCAGTGGACGAAAAGG
>Ga0272442_10001788_pt1 | contig 31950 bp, 25 predicted proteins | sample SSMForm2O_FD_200262 | JGI IMG/M metagenome (GOLD analysis project Ga0272442, IMG submission 200262) | Marine sediment archaeal communities from Little Sippewissett salt marsh, Falmouth, MA, United States - SSM-Form-2O | ecosystem: Environmental > Aquatic > Marine > Wetlands > Sediment ... | reverse complement strand
CCGCTTGCCCTTTACTGTAATAACGAAGCCGATCCAATTGTTTGCTTTTGGATGAAAGTCTTTCTTTACATTATATGCGGGAACTGCCTCGATCGTTATGTCACCGATCAATACCTTCTCACCCGGGTTCAAGGCCTCAACATTACCAGAAAGTTGCCCCGCGCTATCGTGCGTTGTCACGATAACGGTATTATCGTGACGAAGTTTTTCCACATCTTCCAATGAGAGATGGTCGTGGTGGCTGTGGCTTATTAAAATAATGTCTGCTTTCTCTTTTAGATCTAACTTCCAGGGATCAATAAAGATAGTTTTTTCTCCCTCGATTTTGACACTCGAGTGGCCGAGCCAGTAAATAGATTCTACCATGAAACTCCTCCTAATTTATGTACTGAGTAACGTTCTGTCTTTATTCCTTTTAGAAAATAATTAATAACTTACCGTCATAGATATTTCGACAAGTCCATCCATGGGCTCTCGTTCAATATGGTTGATCTTGAAGATGATAAAAAGAACCGCAAGCACAGCACCAACAATATAGCCGCTTGCCCGTATAATAAGTGCGAAAAGGATAAAGAAACAACCCGTCAGCAATCCTGACAAAAGCAAATTCTTACCGATTCACACCTTACCATCCTTCTTACTGAGGATAATACCGAAAAGCCAGATAATATTCAACAGCACATATAGCCCCGTGATCATATAGGGAAATGTCTGAGCATTTGGAGATGAAGAATCGAATACCGACACCTGCGAAGGGAGGATCTTGAAAATGAAAAGAAGCACTACTAATTAGCGTATCGATATCTACAAGAGATCCACTACGCTGCCATTGACAGCCGGAGAGAACCGATGCGTGATCCATTTCTCTTTCCGACGTCACGTGGTATTTCAACGTGCTGGTTTGCGGACCGGGCAAGGGTCAAGAATACCTGTTTTATGATCCTGCACACTGGACGATCGATGGTCAAAACAGGGTATACTAATCGGAGCTAATGTATGGAAATGTTCTTTAAGAGTACTGCCCGGGATCACGTGACTATGGGAAGGGGTTTGAATTCTGGAAGGATAAACCCTCTCGGGTCAGTTCTCCACACCACCTCGACCGGCATATCGCATCGAATGTCTGCGATATCACAGCCGACAACTCTGCTCAGTATGCGGGGGCCTTCCTCGAGTTCGACAACCGCCGTGGCGTAAGGAAGGCTGTTTTTGAATGCCTCATGAAAGGCAACGTGATAGACGGCAAAAGTATAGATCGTTCCTCTACCGCTTGCGGCAATCCATTCTGTCGCCAAGGAATGACAGATGGGGCAGAGAACCGAGGGCGGCCATCTGACATGTCCGCATTCACCGCACTTCTGAAAGAGGAGTTTCTGCTCCCCGCACCCGTCCCAGAAAGTTTGGGTGTCGGCATTCGGGTGTGGTACTGGTCTTTCAGACATCTGATTACAACCTCCTCAGAATAATGGTCGTGTGGCTCTGAAAGACGGCACCGTTATCCGAACAGATGATAATATCCGGCCTCTTTGTCCCCACCTTCTTTCCCAGCTGACGAGCGCCACAACGTCCCATAAGCTGCATAACGCCTTCGGTGACGGGCGTCATACCCATGTAATATGAGTCCGAGAGAAGCCCCCCCGAGGTATTGACCGGGATTTGCCCGCCGGGTGCCGTCCTTCCATGGGAAAACCACCCTCGCCCCTCTCCGGGTTTGAAGAAACCATAGTCTTGCAGGGTTATCTCTACCGTATAGGTAAAACAGTCATATATCTCACAGGCGTCAATATCATCAATCGTAATCCCCGCCATATCGAGCGCCATCGCACCCGCACGCCGCGCCGGTGTCGGACCCGCCATCGTAGAGGACTGATGGATATCGACAGAAGAATTGGCCTCGCCGAGACCCATAATGGTAACGAGAGGATTCTTCAGGTCCCGGGCCCGCTCTTGTGTCGTAACAACACAGGCTCTTCCACCATCGCTCATAATACAGCAATCATAACGTCTGAAGGGTTCGACAACCCAGTCGGCATTAAAATAATCGTCATAGGTTAATGGTTGTTTATAGAAGACCGCATGGGGATTCAGGTTTGCCCATTTCCTTTGAGAAAGGGCAATTTCCTTCCACGTCTCCGGACCCGTTTGAAATTCGTGCATCCCCCTCTGGGCAGCCATCGCAAAGTGGGCCACCCGGCTGAAGTCTCCAAAGGCTGCATTGTCGTCTGGCGGTTCACTGTTGGTCGCACCCGTTGCAAAACTCCTGCGTCCAGACGTGGCATTATCGCCATAGACGATTAGTACGTTTTGGCAAAAACCGGCCTCAATCAGACTGACTGCATGGATAAACTGTTCCCGTGCGCAGTAGGATTCCTGGCTGAGAACCGTGGGCTCGATACCCAGATGCTGGGCGACAAGATAGGGGGTTACCGTTACATCGCCCGCGAGGGGAGCAAACTGCCGGTAGCAGATAAGACCATCGATGTCTTTTTTTGTCAGTCCGGAATCTCTGATGGCAGCGGCACTCGCCTCCACATAAAAGCTCAGTGCGGATCGTGCCACACCCCTTTGTGAATGAGCGTACCCAACCCCCGCGATAGCATATTTATCTCGTAACCTTTTATAATCCATAGCACCACGCGCCTATCATACACGCTCATAATATGCAATGGCAGTTTGACAAATCAGACATACCCTCTATATTTTACCATCGAACGATCTGCCAGAGAAGAAACAAATAGAAAAACCCCCGATGCCTTTGCGACACCGGGGGTTCTATATTTTCCGCTTCGCTATGATGCTACTACCAGACTCGGCAGCCACGTCGCAATTGCGGGGAAAATCATGATAAGGGCTATCGTCACGGCATCTATAACAATAAAGGGGATAGCGCCGTAAAACAGTCTCTTCATATTCATCGCCTCGGGCGGCACAAGCCCCTTGACGATATACAGATTCAATCCCATTGGGGGAGAAATGTTTCCAGCGCACATGTTCACAGTCATAAGGATACCAAACCATAGAACGTTAACGTCCAGTGCGAGAAGAATCGGCAGTATAATGGGCGTCGTCATCATAACGATAGCGGCGGGATCCAGAAACATACCCATGATAAGAAACCCGAACATAAGAACGATAACTACGACTGTTGGGGGCACGGGCAGACTCACAACCCAGTCTGTCAGTTCCGTTGCGCAGCCTGAATAAATAATAACATATCCAAAGGAAGTGGCACCAATGATGATCCATCCGATCATCGTCGTTGTCTTGACTGTGGCAAGGAGCGACTTCTTCAGAAGGTCCCAGGTCATGGTCCCTTTTGAGATGGCAATAGCAAATACCGCAAGACATGCTATCGCACTTGCCTCTGTAGGTGTTGCTATTCCTGTATAGATCGTCCCCAGAAGAAGCACCACCAGAAGGAGGAGCGACCACACTTTCCACAATGATGCGAATTTTTCTTTCCATGTGAACCTGACGTCATCCCTCGGAGCCACCGCAGGATTCAACTTCACCCTGGTGTAGATGTAGAGGATCGCCAACACGGTCATCACTACTCCCGGAATGACACCTCCGGCAAAGAGTGCACCGATCGATTCGTTCGCCAGCGTTCCGTAGAGTATGAGGATAACACTGGGTGGAATCAGAATTGAGAGTGCACCCGAAAAGGCCACAATAGCTCCAGACATCCCCTCTTCATATCCACGCCTCTGCATCTCGGGCAGTGAGAGGAGACCGACGGTAGCCGTTCCAGCCGTACTGGCCCCGCATACTGCGCCGAAGATGGCCCCGAAGACGGTACTGGTCATACCAAGACCACCGGGAAGATTGCGGAGAAAGCGGTCGGCCACATCATAGGTGTCCGTTCCCATACGACTATGCATTACTATCTGTGCCATAAGAATAAACAGGGGCACACAGACAAGCGTATAACTGCTCATATGACCATACCCGGCCAGGGCAACACCATAAAGCCCTTCCGTACCCGGCCAGAATATCAACGCACTTACCGTGCTTAGAAATCCGAGTGAAAAAGCCACCGGCAATCCCATAAAGAGGAGTACGCAAAGTGAGCCGACAAGTAATAAAAGTATCATATACCATTCCATAAATATCAACCTCCTTGCGATTCGGTCTGAGCTGGTTCGGTCAGGATTGTAACGCTACGCACCACCCTGAAAACAAACTCAAAAACGAGAAAGAACGCACCGATAACAAGAAATGACCTCATCGGCCAGAGGGGCCACGCCAGATACTCGGTACTCCTTACTCCGCCTTCCCAGGCATCCCAGGTAAAGACAAGCGACTCATAGAAGAATACGAGCATGTATGTCAAGGCCATGAGGGAGGTGATAATCTCCAGTTTCGCTTTCCTCCTCTTCTCCATGTGCTCGGTAAATATGTCGACGGCTACGTGCCCTCCTGCAGGAAGCGCCCAGGCGCAACCAAAGAAAGCCACGAGAATAAGCATATAGCGATTAATCTCAAAGCTCCAGGTGGTCGGTGCCCCGAATATATACCTCATTGCCACATCGTAGCTTATGGTCACCATCATAACAATGACGATCCACCCGGCAATTTCGGCAAGTTTTTCATCGATCTTTGACATTATATCCATGAATTTGCCAAATCCACCCGGGCTTTTACTATCTGTGTTATTCATAATTATTTCTCCAAGATGATTTAGTGAAGAGGACGGAGCGTTCCCTCCCCATCCTCTTCACCCGTGAACTTAAGGTATGCCGTACTACTTCCAGGTCTTTTGTTCTTCTTTGATCAGCTCAACCAGTCTCTTACAGTCCGGACTTTCGTTGGCGTACCAATCCCATACTTCTTCAAGCATTTCCTTTGATTTTGCGATATTTGCATCGTCCATCATAAGGAATTTCACGCCCTTTTCGGTACACCATTTCTCATTGTCTTTTTCATAGTTCGGCCAGTACTCTGTGCTCGCCCATCTCCCCCATTCTTTAGCAGTGTCAATGAGAATCTTCTGCAGATCAGCCGGTAGTTTTTCCAGCGCATTTTTGTTTATCCACAGATCATCAGCCCAGGTAAAGACAGGAGGCCGCGTAAATGTCTTGGCAACTTCAAAGAATTTGTAGTCTTTCAGACCGTAGGCATAGAAAATCAGGGCATCGACTGTGCCTCTCTGCAACGCAGGATAGATCTCCCCCGTCGCCATCGTCACAGGAGCCGCGCCCCAGGCCTTTGCCACGCGTGTGCAGACACCGCCCGCTGCTCTCAGCTTAATGTTTTTCAGAGATTCAATAGTCTTGTATTCATTGGTGCCCTTGCCTATAATCCCAGAGCTTCCGCAGATAATATTGGTAAGATAAACGGCATTCGCCTTTTCGAGATAATTCTTCGCGATGATAGCATTAAACTCATTGTCACCATTCATGTAATCCCAGAACTCCGCCCGATGTCCAAGGGATATGTAGGGGAGCCAGTCGACATCACCTTCCGGGATCATTCCGTGATAATAGGATCCGCAGCTGGCGAGCATATCGATGGTGCCATTCTTCAAACCGTCCAGCGCTTCGGCCCTGCCTATCAGCTGGCTTGCCGGAAAGAGCGTAAATTTAATCCGGCCATCGGTTCTCTCCTTTATCATTTTGGTGAACTGTTTATATGCTTTGTATTCTGGGTGTTGTGTGTGCCATGCTAATTGAAATTTAAGATTGTATTTCTTTGCACATTCCGCCTTGTTAAATGATCCACCAAGAAAAACAAGGGAAATGCTCAGTACTAGTATAAATAAACTTGTAAACCCTACTTTTTTCATAATCGTCTCCTTTTAAAGTTCATTTTACTTGATACTTATCAATTGTTGCACATACATTCTTCCGCTTCCTTTTGTTATCACCTCCCTCTCAGTTCATTCGCAATCGAATACTTATATATAAATCTTCGATTAATCTGGACAAGCCTCCCATCACGATGAAGCCTCATCCTCAGTTATATCCATCAAGTAACTCGATGGTTAGTCATCCATATTGAATTTACCCTTGCGGGTTTATCCAACAGGCACCTTACTTTCGTATTACTGCATTTTGCATTCCATTTTTCACAATGCCTTGCAACATCTACCTCAGGTTTGTACCTTTCCTATAGCCTGATTTGACGTACAATCCTTTGTTTTCACGTCACAAACCACTACCCTTTTAATCCTCGTTGTCAAGAAAGGTAATCCTGAAATCAACAAGCTTATCGGGGCAACATACGACGTACCCGTCGTTCCATCCCAGGTGGTCCGATTCAATTCCAAAACGTGCACCCATGACCCACGGGTACAGTGACAATAGTGCCGTAACACAAACAGGCCCTGACTTTTCCCTGTCAAGGACCGGTCCCTTCAGGTATACTGCGTCCCCGCTTTTCATCAGGTCACATTCTGAACGAATAACTTCTATCTTAACGTTCTTTCCAGGCTCCAATTTCATACCAATCACCTTATCTCATTGCTTTTTAAAAACCACGGAGTCATTTGTGAGCATCTATATACTGTCGTATCGTCCCTGACAACTCGCTGATACCGGGTGGTTTTTGCAACAATCATTTAATCATCTTTCCATTGGGTGAAGCCCCTTTTCCGTGGGGCTTCACCCAATGGTATATGCATCATTATCGGCAAGGACCGGCGACCTTATTTACATCGCCCGTGGGCTGTAATATGATGCCACCTTGCATCTTATTCTGTTGCAATTCCTCTCCATCTGGTAACAAGAGGCTGCGGCTATTGTAAGAACGAGCCTTATGCCGTCACCTTTCCGATAGCATCGGCCAGGATGTCAAAGCCCTTCTCCAGATCAGCTTCATCAATGACCAGCGGGAACAGGGGTCTCAGAACATTATGGCTCGGACCACCCGCCATAATCAGCAGGCCGTGCTCAATACATTCCTTGACTATGGCGCCCAGTGTCGCCGTTGCCGGCTCTTTCGTCGCTCTATCGTTGACAAATTCGATGCCGATACAGCAATTTACCTGTCGCACGTCGCCGATGATGTCGTACTTCTCCTGCATGGCATCCATCTTCTTCTTCGCTATGGCGCCCAGCTTCACCGCCCGGTCCAGAATATTATCCCGCTCCATAATCTCAAATGCCTTCAGACCCGCTGCAGTTGACAGGGGATTGCCACCAAAGGTCCCGCCGATTCCGCCGGGATCGACGGCGTTCATCATCTCTTTCCTGCCCACCAGGGCCGACAACACCGTCCCTGCGCCGATGCTCTTCGCCGAGGTTATCATGTCGGGAACTACACCGTGCTGCTCGATCATCCACGTCTTGCCGCTCCTGCCCATACCAACCTGGATCTCATCGGAAATCAGCACGATTCCGTTGTCATCACAGATCTTCCGCAGGCCTTCGACATATTCCTTCGGCGGAATAACGTATCCACCCTCGCCCTGGATCGGCTCAAAGAGAATGGCGGCCACGCTGTCGAAGGGAACCGTCGTCTTGTTCATCTCTTCCAACTGATCCAGATAGGCCTGGGCAACGGTCTTATTGTCCAGGTTATAGGGACAACGGTACTCATAAGGATAGGGTGCACGATAAATGCCGACGTCGGTCGGACCGTATCCGTACTTATACATCTTGACCTGACTCGTTAAGCCCATCGTCAACAGGGTCCTGCCGTGGAATGCCCGCTCGAAGGCGATAACATTAAACCTGCCCGTATAGCGCCTGGCAATCTTGATCGCATTCTCCACCGCTTCGGCACCGCTGTTCGCAAACATGGCCTCTTTCTCAAAATCGCCCGGGGCCGATGCGATGACCTTCTCTGCCAGTTCCACATAGGATTCATACTGTACCGCATGAAAGCAGGTATGCATGAATTTATCTGCCTGCTCTTTGATGGCTGCAACAACCTCAGGATGGCTGTGCCCTATATTGAGACATCCGATCCCACCGACAAAATCAATATATTCATTACCATCGACATCGGTCATCTTGGCACCCTTGCCATCGGCAATGTAAACGGGACCTAAATGCCCGATACCTCTGGGAACACTTGCCTCTCTCCGGGCAACTAATTTTTGAGCCTTCTCACCTGGAACAACTCTCGCTTCACCTGCTTTTGACATTTTAGTTTCTTCCCTTCTTATACGTAGTATTGAAAAAGTTCACAGATCCAAGAATCATGCGTCGCCCATATGCGGGCATCAATCGCTGCATACCCGAGAAGTTCATCGAAGTCAGTCGCGATCATGTGCAACCGTGAACCCATTCCATCATTCTTCCTCATCATCTTCAATGTCGAGGAAGGTAATCCGAAAATCGACAAGTTTATCGGGGCAACAGATCGTGTATCCGTTGTTCCAGCCCAGAAGGTCCGATTCGATGCCGAAGCGGACACCCATAACCCACGGGTAGAGCGACAGTAAAGCCGTGACACAAACCGGTCCCGATTTTTCTCTGTCGAGAACCGGACCGTTCAAATAAACCGCATCACCAGGTCTCATCAGGTCACAGTCAGAGCAAATTACCGCTATCTTGACGTTCTTTTCTGGCACTAATTTCATGGCGATTCTCTTTATTGTAAAAGCCTATTGCCACTACCCTCCAATCGGCTGGTAGTAGCGTCCCTGTCCTTGATAATCGATACCAACTGAGAAAGATCGAACTCGTAGTATCAACTGCGCCGAAACACCTCTTTCCCTCCGATAAACGTTCGCTCTACCGTTATATCTTTAACATCATCAGCATCGATATAGAGCGGATTCGCATCAACAACAATCATGTCGGCATATTTCCCCGGCGTCAGTGTCCCCAAACGATCTTCAGCAAAGTGCGTGTAGGCTCCATTGATAGTATACAATTTAAGTGCCTCCTCGACGGAGAGGCATTCCTTTAAACCACAGGATCTACCGTCGAATGTCCGGCGCTTTACCGCAGACCATATAATCGGCCATGGATTACCGTTTGTCACAGGACGATCCGAGCTACCGGCAATCACAATACCCTTTTGAATCATTGTCTTAAGCGGTACAGTGTCATAGAAACGTTCTAACCCTACATTACTGAACCAGCTGTCACCAAGGTAATAAATGAAGCCAGGCTGAACAATAGCTATCAGGTTGAGTTTACTCATTCTATCAAGTAAATCGGGACGTGGCAGAGCCACATGTTCGATGCGGTGACGGTGATTCGCCTTTGGATATCTCAAGAGTATATCTTCATATATATCGAGAACCATCTCTATTGTTTTATCACCGATTGCATGCACGGAGATCTGAAATCCCGCCTTATGGGCAACTTCCATACGCTGCCGAAGGCTTTTCGAATCTTCTGCAAGGACACCGCAGTAATCAGATCCTTCATAGGGTTTGCTCATACAGGCTGTCCGTGCTCCAATACCACCGTCCGCCACAAATTTGATTGGACCAATCTGCAACTCGTCATTACCAAATCCTGTAAAAAGTCCAGATCCCCTCTCCTGTGGAAAGAGGTTATAGGTGCTCTCCATGAACCCCATAGATACCCGGGGGATAAGCTGCCCATTTTTACAGGCAATTTGAAACCCCGCTACTTCATTGGGGTTTCCCGTCCATCCCGCCCCTGCCTCGGATACCATAGTCAGTCCCTCGCTAGCATAGACGACTGACGCGAGAGCCAAAGCATTCGCACACTCTGCTGCCGTGGGGTAGGAAATAACATTATTCACAAGATTCATGGCCCCCAGTTCAAAAAGAACCCCATTGGGGTGGCCCTCTGCATCTCTCACCAATTCACCACCGCGAGGATCGGGACTGTCATTCCTTATCCCTGCTTCTTTCATAGCCCGCGAATTGACTATCAAAACATGTCCACACGTTCGTTTTATACTAACAGGATGATTCGGACATGCCTCATCGAGCTCGTGAAGAGTGGGGTAACGATTTTCCTTGAGCTTTGTCTCGTCTAAAGCCCACGCTTTTACCCACTCACCCGGCTTCGTCTTGGAAGCTCTTATTTTCAAACTTTCGAGCAATTGGCTTATATTTTTTACACTTGAGGGGTTCAGATCAACATATCCCAAGTTATGGCCATAACTCGTCATATGGTTGTGACAGTCGATAAACCCAGGCATTATAGTTTTACCTGATAGATCTATGACTCTTGTCCCCCGTCTTTTGAACACCGAGATTTCTTCTCGGGATCCAATAGCCATGATTTCACTGCCACGTACAGCTATATCAAGCACAGATGACTTAACGGGATCTTCCATGGTAATAACGGTACCACCAGTCAAAATCATATCTGCATATCTTGATTCCATTGTTCTCATCAATTTCTCCACTAAAACCAGCCGACTATCTACAGATAATTCAAAACCCTTCTAATAATTATTCTCTGTACAACACTGTTCTATACATAATCCCGATGCCTTACTCGTTTTATTCCTGATCGAATGTAAATCGATTTTGGCCGCTCTATTCGAATAGTCCGAGTATTCATCTCAACACGTTCCTTGAAGACCTGTCATTCAGCACCTATTTCATCCCCTGCTTGTGAACGACAATAAATTTTCCATCATCTTGATACTGAAGAACTCCCAGACGGGGATGAGTCTGGCCATTCTCGTCAAAATATTTTTCACCAGAATATGCGATAACTTCTGTCAAATCTATCGTGCTCATTGCATCGATAATTTTTTCCGTTTCTTCTATCGTGTTGGCTTTTGCTATCGCCTTCGAAAGAACTAATATGGATTGATACCCAGCTATAGAAAAAGCGTTACCCTCACGGCCAAACTTTTCTTTATGCCTCTTTATCAGATCTTTTAATTCAGCTCCGGCCTCGACAATAGCGAGTGTTGACGGTGATCCTTCAATATACAAGCCACTCAGCAATTCTTTACCGCCCAACTTAACCATATTGGTGGATACGTAGGTGCTGCATCCGAATCGATACCCTTTGAAACCTAACTCTTTCAGTTGATTCAAGGATCCAATATTCTGAGCCTCTTCATTTGACACGACGTAGACGGCATCGGGTTTCTTGCTTATGATCTTTGTGATCTGCGTATAGAGATCTGTATCGCCATGCTTGAAGTATTCGGTGGCAACGATGTTAATACCGTTTTCCTTGAATAGTTTTGTGTAGCTTTTAATGGCACTTCTGCCGTAGTCATCGGTGATAGCGAGGAATGCGATTTTTTTGACATCGGGAAGCTTGTTTACAACAAACTCAACGAAGGGCTCAGCATACATGTCGATAGTGTTACAAAATCTGAAGGTATTAGGATATCCAGGGGATGTGATTTTTGGATTAACGGCTACAGGTGTTAATTGAACAATATCGTGCTGTCTTGACACTTCCCTCTGTGCCAGAACGACGGAACTGCAATAGGACCCGGTGATGGCAACAACCTTATCGCGATTGATCATCTTCTCAATAACCGCGACACCGGTTGTGGGGTTGCACTTGTCATCATTCAGGATCAATTCGATTTTTAATTGCTTCCCCTGGATCGGGATACCACCACTATTGTTGATATCTTCCACAGCCAGTTCTATCCCCTCTACAACCCAGCTTGCCGCTTCGGCAACGCCACCGCTCAAGGGATAAGTCGCCCCTATTTTGATCGTCTCTTCGGCATAGGATGCCCTACCAAAACATGCAAGGATCAAACATGACAACATGACTACTAAAAGTTTTTTCTTCATTATAACTGGTTCTCCTGTTCCGTTAGTTATGCGTTATTATTCAGTCGACCTCTTTCGTAAGACGACCCTTATCCTCCGAGATATGCCCTGCGGATATCATCGCTATTCACTAACTCTTCACGCAGACAGCCGCAGATCCGTAAGCAATCAAACAGGATGCGCCGGGCAGCACCGCGCTTGGATACCCCTGAGGCGTTAACATACTCAGTTCGATGAAAAAAAACTATGTTCGTTGCTGTAGCTTCAAAAGGGTTGAAATGTTGCCAGAAAATCCGGCATAGGTTAACGGTATACTATTTCCAATACAGACTGGAGACTCTCTCGCTATCTGCGAATCCCACTTTCTCAGCTCTAAGAAACTAATTAGCAATTCTCATGCCAGAGATAACGTATTGATTATATACGATATAATTGATCAAGGACTGGGAAAGCTATTCAGAAATGAATAAGCAAAACAACAAATATGAAATAAATGCGTGGCAAAATAAGGCCTAACGGCACTATTCATTTATGAATAGTGCCTATTCATCGATGAATATCGGGGATATACCGTTTTATCTTGCGTGCGGCTGACGCTTGACTGATTTTAAGAGATTTGGCAACTCCAACGGTGGTTTTATATCGCTTGTAAGACTTTGTTATAAGTTCCTTTTCGATCATTTCCTTTGCGCTCTTCAGTGATATGCCTTCTGCCGTACCCAGGGGTGCAAAGTTCTGTAGTTCTAAGGGAAGCTCTGACGGGGTAATTCTCGCTCTATCGGTTGTGATAACCATACGTTCGATGATGTTTTTCAATTCACGAACATTGCCATACCAATAGTAGCGAAGAAAAAGATCCATCGAATCACTGGTAAAGAATTTCTTCTTGGAATACTTCTGATTAGCCTTCTTTAAAAAATAGGTGATGAAAGCAAGAAGGTCCTCCTTTCTTTCCCGTAGCGGCGGAATAGTGATTGGAACAACATTGAGTCTGTAATAAAGATCTTCACGGAAGTTTCCCTCCCGTATCTCTCTTTGAAGATCCCTGTTCGTCGCGGAAATAATTCGGCAATCAACGGTCGTAGTCTCGGTACCGCCTAATTTTGTCAATTTCTTCTCCTGGATTACTTTGAGAAGTTTGACTTGCAGATTCAGGGAGAGTTCTCCTATTTCGTCCAGAAAGAGTGTGCCGCTATGAGCCAGCTCTATCATACCTATTTTACCGTCCCGACGAGCACCGGTAAATGATCCAGGTTCATAGCCAAATAATTCCGACTCCAAGAGTGTCTCGGGAATCGCACCACAATTGATTTCGATAAAGGGGCCGTCTCTTCTCAAACTGTGCTGATGAATCAATTTTGTCAGGAGGTTCTTACCAACACCTGATTCACCGGTAATCAATAAATTTATGTCAACTTCAGCGACCTTGACAGACAATTGAACGATACTTTTCATCTGCGGGCTCTCCGAGATGATCTCAGGAAAAGAAATTTCCTTTTCCCGTAATTCGCGAATCTCTGAAGAGTAACGTTCCATTTGATTTTCAAGATCCTCTAATTCTTCATAAAGCTCCTTAATTTGTGTGAGCTCATAGGTACTGCTTCCGTAGGTTATAACCCGAATTATCTCATTGTTCTCATTAAAAACCGGCACTGCAGTACAGGGAAATCGTCCTCCAAGTATTGATTCCTGAAGTTTTGTAACCTTTTTCCTCTCCCTGAGAGCTATTGCAACGACCGATGGTATGAACAATCCTTGGCGTTCTCCGTCATAAACGCTGGTCCCCAGTATTTCTTTTTCACTGATTCCAAATACTTCTTCAAATGATGGAAAGACCCTGAGAATAATTCCATTTCCATCAGTAATCAGAACATCATCATTCATCGATTCAATGATCGGAAGGACCGAATTAAAATTCTCTTCAATGGTATTTTTTCGCTCGGGATCTGATATCATACCATCTACAGGGGAAAGGAAAAGCAGAAATTCATCATCGCTCCCTGGAGATGCAAAACTAACTACCCTTATATCAACAGAATCTCTATGCATGATGGTACAAAGAAACTCTTCAGCCGAAGATGGTAAAACCTTTATACCAAAAAAAGAATCAACTCTTTGGCCTATGATAGACTCTTCGCAATTCAATAGCGAAAGCGATCCATCATCTGCATAGATAACACGCTCATCCTTTATCAGTAACAGCCCCCCTGAAAAGGATTTTTGTTTTACCTTCTCTGCAGCTATCATCGTCGATTTACCTTACCTATTTAAAAATGAAACTATCATAGTTGCTTTTAACGTGAAACGCAATTTATCTGCCTCTATTATGCTAAATATTTTCACCTTTTCAGTTCTTTCGAATACTGATGAATACTTTCAGGATTTTTTCTCTGTACACGTAATCATACCCGTCTTTGATAGCGGTATTGGGTTTCTTCATATTCATATTTGACGCTGGACGGTAGCCTGAAGCGCACCCGCATGTACCGTCAACGCTGCCGGTAAATTCAAACTGCCTGTCGCTCTTGTATCACCTGCACCTTCAGGATCAAATCTCCTCGGCATCAGGAGCATATAGGTTTCGATCGAATCGGGTCGCGGCATCATGTCGCCCTTCACAAATTTTCTCCTTGTGATCCCTTCGGCACTGCAGCCCCCCACATACAAGTCGTAATTTTTACGTTTGATACCTATTACTTCTTTCCCATTATGTTGTATTTGAAGGGGTGTTCATATCCCTTTTCGATGCCTATGAGGATCCACTTCATTGCCGATGCGGCCGTTTCTGCAATTATGTTACGACAAAGAATTATTCGTTGATCGCTGTAGTAGTCATAAGGACAGGTCAGCTCGGCGCAGCATGCTGTACCGTTTTTGTTTTTGAAATCATGGACCAGATTGTTGTAGAGTCTGTAAAGGCCTTTTTCTCCTCCGAGTTGATTTTTTCGAGCTTCCGGAGTAGGGAGATCGAAGGGATCTTTTCGACCGTGGATAACGCTGATGGCCATAGCCGATCCTATAATCGCACAGCACGTGTTCCCCGAGCTTCCGATACCGCCGCCAAAACCGGTCGCCAGGGAAACTATATCCATAGAAAGCTCAGTCATTTTTGCTTCCCTTAGTGTTTCGAGGAGTGCCCTGAAGACGCTCTCTCCACAATTCAAGCCATTGAGGTGGTTATCAAATGCCCTTTCCCGAGCACTATTGATCATTCTTTCATCGTTCATCACACTTTCTCCTTATCTCAAATATCGAGACGATAATCATAGAATACAGCTAAATAATGACTTGTTTCAGATGATAGTGGTATTCAGAATTCCTCACAGCGGACTATATACTGCAACAAAGAAAATTATTAATGCAAAAATATGGATAGGGGAGGGTTTAACCTCCCCATTATTACCATGGACAAATAAAGTCACCCTTACACATTGGGAGCGTGCGGCACCTAACAAACGAGCAGGGCATAAGGGGGTTTAACCTCCCGCCTTTATCCCTGATCCCATTTAAAGCCCCATATCTTCATTGATTATGACGATTTTAATCCTCCCCTTGGGAAATGATTTTTCCGTGATAGTCCATGTATTGCATATCCGGGTTGCACTCTTGCATTCTTCACAGTAAGAGGTTTTCGTGCAGGGGGTCTTCATGCCAAGTCTGATGGCATTGGCCGGAGCCGCGTAGTTCTTGATGCGGTACATGGCCTCATCCAGGTCACTGACGATTTTATTCCGTCCGACTACGATGACCACATCTCTCGGGCCGAAGGCAAGCGCTGCTACCCGGTTGCCCGTCATGTCAAGATTGACAAGCTGGCCCCCCTCTGTTACCGCATTGGTTCCGGTAAAAAACAGGTCAGTCAGGAGCGCCTTGCGACGACGCTCCAGAAATTCTTCAGGGGGAATGCTTCTGTCAGATGTATCAAGCACCTCTACAGCATCACTGTTTTTGAGAGCATCATAGAGACCGGTATCTACAAAGGTCATCGATCCACCCCAAGAGATACTCCGTGCACCCATCGCCGGAATAATTTCCTCCAGTACCAGTTTCTTTGCCTCGGCAGCGTTGTCGGCCAGGAAGACTTCAAAGTTGTTTGCCTCCAATGCAACCTTGAGATCGGATATCCTCGTCCACCAGTATTCTTCAATCGCGTTACTCATTTAATACCTCCATTATATCTATATTATTTTTAATCCCTTCGGATTTCTGCCTCTTAACCGCTCGTTTCTCATAATTTACTATCTGATCTATATTACGTAACAATAGATACATTCAGCCCATAACTTTCTAAAAATCCTCTCACTTCCTGTAAATAACTCTTAGTGGGCATCTCAATGCCGTGAAGCCTGCAAACCTTACCCAGTATTCTATACTTGAAAATACCTAAGGAATGATATGGTAGAATGTTCAATTCTTTAACTGAATCAAGCGTCTTTACATATTTTGCCAAAGCCTCAAGGTTTTTTCTTGAATCATTTACTCCCGGTATGAGCGGAAAACGGATGATCATAGGTATGTTTTTTTCACTTATTATTGCCGCGTTTTCCAGAATACGGTCGTTATGAACTCCGGTATACTCGTAATGTATGGCAGAATCCATATGCTTGAGATCAAACAAGACGAGGTCGACATACCTACTAATATCTTCTACCTCTTCCTTTCTGGCATATCCGCAGGTATCCAAGGCTACTGAAATACCTTCTTCCTGGCACCTTTGTGCAATTTCTTTTGTAAAGGGATATTGTTTCAGCGGTTCTCCGCCAGAGAGGGTAACGCCGCCGCCTGATGTGTCATAAAATGGGATATCCCTCCTGATTTCATCCATGAGTTTATCCGAAGTAATATAATACCCAATAGTTGTGAGCGCTTCTGACGGACAGATCTTTGCACAATCACCGCAGTTGTCACATTTTATTCTATCGATTTGTATGGATGCCCCGGACATTGTTAAAGCACCGGTGGGACAAGCGGTAATGCATTCACTGCATTCGGCTATACACCTATCTTCATAAAATCCAATCTCAGGATAGCCATGATAGGTTTCGGGGCTGCCACACCAGTGACACCGCAAAGGACATCCCTTTAAAAAAACAGTCGTTCGTATTCCCGGACCATCATGAATTGAATACCGTTGTATCTTGACAATAAGGCCTTCAGATGATTTATGCGTTTCTCTAACATTATCAATCGGAGTCATTATGCTAATCCTCGAAGTTTCTTAAACAGGCTTTCCTGAAAAGAATAAGGGGTTCATACGATTAAGACTACTGACCGGCCTGCCTTAACGACAGACCGGTTAGCAGAATGCACCATGTTCTTAACCAATCCCCAGTTCTGTCCGTTTTATGATATCGTCCTGGATTTCCTTTGGGAGTTGGGTAAAGAGGGCAATGTAAGCTGCAACTCTGACCAATAACTCAGGATAGGCATCGGGGTTATTTTGAGCATCTCTCAGCTCTGCGGTGTCAATAATGTTGAACTGGACGTGGTACCCGCCCTGTTTCATGAAAGCTCTCAGCAAACTAATAAACTTTTCCAGCTTTTCAGGATCATTCATTATTGCCGAGTGAAACTTCATGTTCAGCAGTGTCCCGTTTTTCGCTGCCACATGATCTATCTTACATACAGAGTTTATGACTGCCGTCGGACCATTTTTAGGCGCTCCCTGCACGGGCGAGATACCGTCGGAAAAGGGTTCACCGGCTTTTCTTCCGTCAGGTGTGGCTCCGATACCCATCCCCATAGCTGCATGTGCAGAAATCGAATAAATACCTGCACAGTAGGAAGCTCCTCGCGGAGACCGATATCGTTCAACCTCCTTACTGAATTTTTGTCCAATATCTCGAGCGATAAAGTCCACCTCGTCAATATCATTACCGTATTTAGGAGCTTTGGAAATTAATTTCTGCCGTATTATCTCATTATTATCGAAGTTGTCACTCAAGGCTTCAAGAAGCTCCTTCATGGCGATTGACTGTTCCGTAAAGACCAGTTTCTTTAACGCCATGAGTGAATCAGCTACGGTAGATAATCCTACCCCTTCAATGGCGGGATTATTCAAATGAGCGCCTCCCGATGCCAGGGGGAGTCCCTTTTCGAGGCAATCCTCTACGAGTATACTTTCAAAGGGTAAGGGGACTAAATCCCGGTGAGCGATCTCCAGGGCATCGTTTAATATCATTTGCTGTTTCACAGCGTTGTTCAACTGCTCATAAAAGGCATCTTCTATTTCACTGTAGGAAGTGAAATTCTCGGGATTACCGGTTGCCGGTCCGACTTGAATACCGGTCAGCGGATCCAGACCGTTATTGAGCGCCAGTTCCAGACATTTCGGCAAACTCAAAAATCCCCAATTAAGAGGTCCCCAGCTTTTTCCAACCATTGCAGGCGCCACACATCCTACGAAGGCGAGGCCCTGCCGTGCTTCTTCCGGACTGGCACCTTTCTCTATTAACTGTTTCACACCTGTTTCATAATTGAAAAACTTGGGTTTCGCAGCCAATGGGAGCAATTTACATGCTTTCGTCAAAAACTCATCACTCATACCCTCATGATAGATGATCCCGATATCCGGTTGGTGAAGAGAAAGTTCCGATTCTACCTCCAGACATAATTCTGAAAGATCATTCGTGGCATCGGTTCCATCATCTTTAAGACCTCCCAGCTCCGGCTGTTGTGATATAGGATATCCGGCATATAAATAGGCTGTTTTTTTAGGATAAAAGGTTAATACCTGGTTAAAATTTATCCAACAGCTGGTCAACCACCTTTTTGCCTCTTCACGTGACAGAGCTCCCTCTTCAATATCCTTCGTATAATAGGGATACATAAACTGGTCGAAGCGTCCCACCGTAATTGCCTGACCGGCCGCTGAAACGCTCGGTAAAATGTGAGTAAGCCAGAAAGATTGGAGCGCTTCGAGGAAACCCTCCGCAGGATTGGCCGGAACCTTTGCGCATATCTCGGCTATTTTCAGTAAATCTCCCTTTCTTTGCTCGTTCGTCTCACTCTCGGCCAATTCGTGAGCAAGTTCTGAAAATCGTCGTGCATGAATCAGGACTGCATCGCAACAGATGAGGCACGCCTTATAGAATTGACTCCGTTCGAAATAATCGACGGCGGTCGCATCCAGCGTCGCTTGCAGGCTCTTTATATCTTCAATGATGCCGTTAAATCCTTTTTCAAGGACCTTGGTGTAATGAGGTAAGATCTGTCCGATCCCGGCACTTTTCAGCGAGGAGGCGATTAGTGAAGCCCTTTCTGCATTTGAAACGCTTTCAGGGACCATATTGTTGATCATCTCTTCTACGGTTTTCCCTTTCCAATAGGGAATATTTTCTTTAAGCACCTGTTTCGTAGTTTCAGATACCTTGAATTTATCTCCTCCTCGTGTAGCAAGATCATCCATTTCATCAAGAATCCAACTGGCGGTGTATTCAGGATATACAGAGGTTTTGAATGGTTCACTGGCAAAATTCCCGACAACAAGCTGCCACTCCTGAATTGTTATCGGTATCTCGCTCAATATTTTTCGGAAAGCCTTCGCTCTCCTGATTATCATTGGCTCACCTTCAGTCTCTTTGTAAGACTCAGTAATGATTCGACATCTATCCGAACATACCTCCGGCATTCTCAATTTCAGAAGGACTTCTGTCCTCAAGTCCGCAATCTCTTTTTGTGTCGGCATAACCTATAACTCCTTATTACTATTCCTGATTTTGTGTTTACAACAAATACTGCCATGCGAAGGTGGAATATCTCATAAAATTACCTACCGTTCTTTTCTTGCAACATATCCATCCATCAATACAAATTTAACAAAGAGTAGAGCAACCCGGCATAAGAAATGGCGAAGCACGATAAAGATGGTTATAATAACGGCACTGTTCGATGATCCCTTAAAACGACAGGGCCGAGTAACTGAGTTGCTCAGCCCTGTCAACGGCATTATTTCTGTATAAAAATTTATACTTATTCAGGTCTCACCGCTATTGAAAGAGCTTTATAATGCTTGAGAAATCAAGCTTGCCATTTCCCTGCTGGCAGTTCATAGCGAAAAGGTTGCGCGCCAAAGCACCCAGAGGGGCACTGCTCTTGGTCTGCAAGACGGCGTCTTGGGCCAAGTTGGAATCTTTAGCCATCAATTCCGTCATGAACCCACCGACATAGCCTTTCGAAGAAGGTGCTGTTTCAAGCACTCCCGGGTATGGATTGGCAACATCCAAAACCCAGCTGCGTCCCGTAGCTTTTGCCATGATACCTGATGCAACCTTTGGATCGAGTCCGCTGTTTACAGCAAGTTGAACGGCTTCAGCCGTCCCTGCCATTATCACGGACAACAACATGTTATTGCAGATTTTCACAACCAGACCGGCACCGTTGCTGCCTGCGTGGAAAATATTCTGACCCATAATGGTCAGTATCGGCATTGCCTTTTCGAGATTTTCCTTTGAACCACCGACCATAAAGGTTAACGTTCCGGCTGCTGCTCCCGCAGTTCCACCGGAAACAGGTGCGTCCAGCATGTTTATGCCTTTATCGGCGGCCAGTTTCGCTACCTGGCGAGCGGTTTCTGGTGCAATCGTGCTGCTGTCAATTACGAGTGTCCCCGGCTTGATGACGTCAAATAAAGCTTCTTTATCCACGTAGAGTCCATAGACATGCTGGCTTGCAGGCAACATGCTGATCAGGCACTCCACATCTTTTGCCGCATCTGCAGCGGTCTCAACAGCAGTTGCACCTTCAGCAACCACCTCTTGTACCTTTTCGGGAACCATGTCAAAAACCTTGAGCTCATGACCCGCTTTCAGTAAATTTATTGCCATGGGTCCGCCCATATTCCCAAGTCCTATAAATCCGATTACCATAATAATACCTCTTCAATGTTATCAACAAGTTACTCTTGAAATGTAGCGTTTTAAACAGCCCGTAGTAAATATTTTCTGCGAGCTTACATGTGTCTCACACACTCCTGTTGTTCGTACTAAGGCCATTCCGATAATCGCAATGGCCTTAGTCGATACAGTGTAGCGATGATTCTTTCCGTTACCAGGCCTTGTGATAGAGTTCCACTACTTCCTCTGTCGTCGGAACGACGGGATTATTCCCCGGGCTTCCCGAGGCAATACCGTCCTCTGCCATCTTCACAACCTTTTCGTCAAAGGTTGCCAGATCAACCTTCGTCACATCCCCGAGTCGAGGAATCTGAAGGTCGATGTTCAGTTTCTTGAGCCCTTCAACGAGGGCCGCACAGGCGGCATCGTCGGAGTCGCTGGCCGATGCGTAACCCATAGTCCGGGCAACCGTCGCATACCGCTCGGGGGCGCCGGAAATGGAAAATTCCGTGACCGCTGGGAACAACACGGCATTCGAAAGACCGTGGGGAACGTGGTAGAGCGCCCCTATGGGTCGGCTCATCCCGTGTACGAGACAGACACTGCTGTTGGCGAAGGCCATACCCGCCTGAAGTGATGCCAGCATCATGCCTTCCCGCGCCTCCGCGTTGTCCGGTTCATTAAAGGCGGTAAGAAGATAATCGGAAACGAGTTTTATCGCGGAGAGGGCGATGGGATCGGTCATCCCGTTTGCCTTGACGGAAACATATGCCTCGACGGCATGCACCAGCGTATCCACTCCCACGTTTGCCGTCAGCGACGGGGGACAACTCATCGTCAACTCGTAATCTACCAGGGCGCAATCGGCAAGCATGTTGACGTCGAGCATCATCATCTTAACATCACGTTCGGTGTCGCCGATAACTCCCACCTTGGTGACTTCGGCACCGGTACCGGCCGTGGTCGGTATGACTATGACGGGGGCACCCTTGTTGGGAACCTTATGCAAACCGGCATACTGACTTATCGGCTCTTCGTTTGCCGTCATAACCGAGATAACCTTCGCACAGTCCATAGGACTTCCGCCACCCAGACCAACAATGACATCACACCCGTTTTTCCTGAAGGCATCCAGGCCTTCCCGAACGTTCTTATCCGTCGGATCGGGGTTGACTCCGTCAAAGATAGTTACGTCGATACCTTCCTTTTTGATTGCATCGGCGATCTTACCCGCCAGACCGGTACTGACCATGAACGAGTCGGTGACCAGAAGCACCTTTTTTGCGTTCATCTTTTTTGCCTGCGCACCTGCTTCGTTGCTGGCGCCGCCGCCTATTATAATGGTTGAAGGAACATTTACCATTGATACCATAACTTTTACCTCCTGATAAATTTGATGGAAGCTACCCGTAACACCTTACGGGGCATCTCCATTGTGTAATACGTTAAAACAATTAATAGAGTTATTAACAACCGTACCATGCGTTGTTTAATCCTCATCCCGCAAGTTTCTCATGCTCTACCTCCTGTAGTGTAATTGGTTGTAATCATCAAATTGTTTCACAACTATCTGACAGTGCGTTTATTAATCCCCTTTAGGTCTGTTTTCCAATTTCTCAAGGCCTAACTGTCTCAGGTTCCTCGGGTTACATAACGCACGATGTATGCCATATTCTGACAGATTAATCCTTCCTTTCCATCGTTCCGTATCTCTGGCTTTTTGTCATGTCCATCCATCGATGAAAACTTCATTCCCACATAACAGAAAAACTACAAGGTAGCACCCGGCGCCCAAAAAGAGCGCAACACTGAAACCGAATTGTATGGCTACCACCACGGTGAGTGCTGAACCCAATACGGAGCTTACGCCGTTCACACCCCACATCCATGGAATGTATTTTTCCATTGTCATCTCTTTTAATAACCGTATGGCTAGTGGAAAGGGAAATCCCATGATAAACCCCAGCAGCGTCAATATGATAACTGCGGCCGATAAACGAACTATAAGATTCGTTCCCAAGAGTTGGCCAAAGATAAATGGAATTATGAAGTTATAGATCAACAGCATGCCGACAATACCAAGCGCAGCCATGGATATTCCCTTCATTATCCTCTGTGACGCGAGACGACCGCTACAGAGGCTGCCAATGCCGGCTCCTGTTAAAAGAGAGAACAACAGGACTGCCAAAGACAATACCGGCTTACCGAGAAACAGGACAAATCTCTGCGCAAGGGAGACTTCGACCAGCATAAACCCTGCTCCCAGCATAAAAAACAGTACGATAGATGTAATCAGATTTCCTCGCCGGTCTCCGACGCCTTTTGGACATTGTTTCTTATGAGAAGCTTCCTTTCTCCAATACTGCATGAAAGGTATCAACACCACAAGGAGGGTAATACCAACCGCTCCCCATGACACCATAAGCACCGGGCCAGGTATTCCTCTTTCAAATTTGTAAAAGAACGGCCTGTCATCCGTTACGAAACTGATATCGTAACCCAATTTTTCGACCTTTTTTTCCACATCATCAAAAACCTTTTCTCCGCTACCCAAGGTCTGGAGTGCCGCGTTCAGTACTCCTGCCTCTTCGACGTAAGGAAAAAAGGATGAAGAAGAATCATATCCAAAGGTTGAAATGGCTCCATATCGTGCATATGTTTCCTCAATCGTAAAGGGTGTCTTCTTTAAAACAAATAACGGGTATTGTCCTGATCCCACCATGTAAATTTGTTTCATGGCCTCTGCATCAGCGGCACCTCTCTTATTCAGTGCGGATAGAGAAATAGAGAGTAATTTCATCATGGAAAGATCGCCATGCGCTATAACGATCAGGCGACCTTCCTCAGTCATGTGATCGAGATAATCACCGATCGAATCGACGGTAAGCAAAAAATTTTCCGTCATGGCATACCCTTCTATGCTGCGACTTGTATTGGTAACAGGGAGACTGAGCATAATAACGTCATATTTCCCCTTTTGCCGTTTAAGAAAACTTCTGCCCTCATCAACAATGATACTGACATTATCGTGAGACGCATAGATACCACCGTTATACCTTGAATAGGTACGCACTATATCCACGAGATCCTTGTTTACCTCAACGGCTGTTATCTTACTAACTCCTCCCATTGCAGCCAGAAGCACATCACGCCCCCCGCCAGAACCGATAATAAGCATGGTATCTTTTTCTCTATCCTTTAAAAATCTGAAGGGGAAGTAGCCGGGGAAACTGGTCTTCAGATCAGCAACCGCAGGATTCGGATCGTCAAAATTACCATTGAATTTATACATAGGCGTTCCTGCCGTTCCGTCTATAAAGATATCCATATAATCGATGCCATCGTACTTCACTAAATCAGATCGGCCAAAAGCACTCCATCTTTTTTCAGTTATTTCTCCCCGTTGCGAGCCATACAGGGCATTATGAATTTCTTTCTCTGAATTGATTCCGATAGGTATGCTCGGTATGAAAAAACCTGATAGACTTGCCCATAAGAGGAAAGAGGTAATAGAAAGACCGGCAACAGCTATTAATTCTCTCTTAACGCAGCCCATCTGTGCTCCAATAAAAGGGTTTGAATTTTATAATACAATGTATTGACACGTCGAGACACTATCTGCTTCATAAAAAGGCAAGTAAAACGAGGGCACAGGTTATCGAAGAAAGAATAATCGTTATTCATTTACGCGCCTACCACTAACCGTAAACAGTATTGCTGTAACTGAAGTAATAACTGCAAAAAGAAAGATGGTACTCACACCGCCGAAAAGATCCAAAGCAAAAATAACGCCAATGCAACCGGAGGCCGCCCCCACTAAATCAGCGCCGTAAATCCTTGCACTCAGTACCGGGTATATGCGGAATATTTCTGACATCACCACTCCACCAAAGAAAAAGGGGACACATAACACTAAGCAATACAACAAGATGTTATTGTTCACAGAGGCCGCATGCTCGGTCTGCATCACGATTATTACTGAAAAGGCCATTGCCAATGAACACAAGGTGGCAGATATGACCACCATAGTAAATCTATTGTATGTATTAGATATATTTGTTTCAAAAAAGTGAATAAACATGCCTCCAAAACCGAGTCCCAGCATAGCCAGAGAAACCGCTGCAAATACGTAGTGGTAAGAAAGCATTACGGAGAGTAGTCTGGTGAGAGCTATCTGAAATCCCAGGAGACTGAGCGATATCAGAAAAACAGCACACAATAGAATGCACACTGCCACTTGATTTACGTTATGGTTTTCCTTCATGATCAATCCCGGTCTTCACCTGAGTTAGAGAACCAATGTAAACCTTTCAGTGAACCTAGCATTAAATAACTCATCTTTTCGATCCACATTTGGATCAGTACGCTTAACCTGAGCGTCCGTTTATCGGGTATTTTTGCTTTTTTCGCAAAAATACCCGATAAGAAACGTTCTGCCGATGTTTGTTTACACCGACACGAAAATGTGGATGATTTCTTGTAAACCTTTCACGTTTTCATTTCCCGTATCAATTTCCAATTAAGGATGGTAGCCACGTGGCAAGTTCCGGCCACATAGCAACAATAACTAAACCGATCATTTGGAGTATAACAAATGGAATAATACCCTTGTAAATATCTATGAGTTGTATCCCCATCTCAGGCGTAACGGTACCCTTTACATAGAACAGAGCATAACCAAAGGGAGGTGTTATAAAGGACATCTGTAGATTCACGGCGAGTACTACAACAAACCACAAAGGATCGAAGCCAAGTTGTATGGCTATGGGCATAAAGATAGGAAATGTTATATAGACGATTCCGATCCAGTCTATTAAAAACCCCAGAACAAAAACGATAAACATCATAACGAAAAACATGCCCCACCGGCCCATAAAATCAAAGGCCATGATAAGGTCTGTTACTACCTTTCCACCACCAAGACCGATAAAGACGCCTGTAAAACAGGTTGCCCCGATGATGACCCCCATTACCATGCAACTGCTTTTAAACGTAGAAACGAGGGCTTCTTTGAAAGCGATCATGGTAAATTTACCATATGCAATCATCAAGACTAAAGCAGTTAACGCACCAACACCTGCAGCCTCACTCGGCGTCGCGATACCGAACCATATTGATCCCAAAACGCCAAAGATAAGCAGCAATGGTGGAACAAGGTTTTTTAAAAGCATTGTAACCTTTTTGCCTAGTGGAACAGCCATCCGTTCTTCAAGAGTAAGAGCGGGACCCTTGTCCGGACGAAAATAGCAAATAACTGCAATATAAATAAAAAACAACACCGCCAAGAGGACGCCCGGCAAGAGACCACCGGCAAACAGCTTACCCACGGAGATCCCCGATCGGTCTGCCATCATGACAAGCATGATGCTCGGAGGGATTATGATCCCGAGAGATCCGCCGGCAGCAACTATTCCTGTAGCCAGATGCTTATCGTATTTATGTCTCATCATAATGGGCATTGACATAAGAGACATGCTGACAACCGTTGCCCCCATGATTCCCGTACAGGCGGCAAAGACTATACACATCGTTACTACCGTCAATGCTATTGCTCCATTGAGTGGACCCCATAGATAGAGCATGGATTTGAATAACCCTTCGGCAATACCGGACTTCTCCAGGAAAGTTGCCATCAGTATAAACAACGGTATTGCTATCAAGAGGTAGTTGCTCGTTGAATCGAATGCCCGGCTGACAATAAGATGCATCGACGCCGGACCCCATCCAAGAACACCAAATACCACACCTATTCCACCCAGCACAAACGCAATGGGATGACCTAACGCAAGCCCCACAACTAAAGAGGCAAACATGAGGATTACGACAATCTCAGGTGACATGCTAATCATATGCGCTCCCCTGTCTTAAGAAATATAACTCTTTTCATGCAATTTGATAGTCCCTGGATGAACAGGAGAAAAGCCCCTAAAACAAAGGCAAATTTTGCGGGATATTTAACTGCGTTAAATGCACTGGCGGTTCTTTCTTTTAGCACCCAAGAATCCCAGAAGAATACCCATCCATATAATACAAGGACAAGACTGAATACCCCCAAGAACAGCACGAATGTGATAATATCGCATATGGCCTGGGTTCTCGGAGAAAATTTAATATAGAATAGATCGACATTTACATGCTCTTTGTGAAGTTCTGTAAAACCAAGGGCTAACATGCATACTCCACAGGCAAAAAAGGTCGACATCTCAAGGGTCCATATCGTAGGACTCCCCATTATTCTCCGTGTGAACACCTCAAAACACGTAAAGAATATAAGGGTAAGCAGCGACCACGAAAGGATCCTCCCCGTTTTTTCCATAAAGGTATCGATACCTTTAATAACTGATTTAATAAAATCCACAAGAATACCTCCACATAAGAAACTCTTAGAAGAGTATGGTGATCTCTTCTAAGAGTTTCTCAATTTTTATGTGTTATGCAACTGAAATAATTTTTCTGTCAACTCGATCTCTTTTGTTGCTCAGAAATAAGTCTCATAACTCACTTAGGTGCGATGGGATTTTGTATATACGGAGTTCCAATTTCCCAGAATTTTTGACCCTCCATCCGCTCTCGAACTGATTTTTCAAGGGCAATAACAGAGTCATAGTCTCCATTTTTCTTTACCATTGCTTCCAGCTTCGCATACACTTCATCGGTGTTTGCCGGAGTACGCCCAAACATGAACGGAGCCTGTGCCGCACGCCATGGAGCAAATTTCTTAAAGAATCTCACCTGAGAGAAAGCAATTTTTGCGTGATCGGGATTCTTCTCAGCATCAGCGAGTAGGAGAGCGGAAGCCAATTCTTGAATTTTGTCGATAGTCTCATCGTCCAGTCTCGTCAGCTCCGCACCTGTTTCAAGAAATTTCTGAGTGTAATCAGCAGAACTGTACTCGAAATATGTCCAGGTCCACATCATGGTAGACATACAGGCTTCTTTAAAGAGGAATTTAACCCTCTCAGGCAGCTTGTCCCAAGCTTTTTTGTTGATCATGATACCGGATACCGGACCGGGCTGATGCCAGCCGGGAAGAACCTGGTATTTGGTAACCTCTTGAAATCCCATGTGCCAGTCACACTCAGGAACAGAAAACTCTCCTGCATCTATTGTTCCCCTCTGAAGTGCCATATAGATTTCTGCACCAGGCATCATGATAGCCGCTCCACCAAGTTCCTGAAGGATTTTTGCCTGATTGCGGCCACACTGCCTCATCTTTATGTCCTTGTATCCGGCACCTGTGTGAATAGCCACGTTCGAACGCTGGCCACTTTCCGGACTGGTAACGGAGTGGGGGAACCAAACGATCCCGTACTTGCCATAAAGATCCTGAGCCAGTTCCAGTCCCCCTCCCTGCCAAAACCACAGCAGGTAGTCGGCCGGAGTAAAGCCCATGGGAACGGAGGTAATGAGACTGAACGCCGTATTCTTTCCTTCCCAATAGCTTGGCCAGTCAGTACCAAACTGAATAATATTATTTCTGACAGCATCGAACATCTCACTGGCGTTTGTTACCAGCGTACCGCCTTCATTGTAATCGATTTCGAGTTCCCCGTATGCCAGGCGATTCATCAGATCGACAACGTATTTATCGCCTCTCCAAAGGGTTATAGAAGGAGCCCATGCTGTCTGCCCCTTCCAGCGGATCGGTTTTTTGGCTGCTTCCGCCTGGGGAAGACAAGTAAAGCCAACCATGACGGTCACCAAAATAACCGCAAGAAAAACACTAAATGATCTACTCTTCATACTATTACCTCTCTTTAATTGGGGTTTCAACTATCTACCCCTGTATGTCTTGTTACAGGAGTCATGATAGTCACAAAAAACTGCCGATACACCTAATTCCAACCATCTCCACGATTTCGCTCTCGGAGATATTTAGAAAACTTTTTAGTAACAATACGTAACAATAACTATACAAGCATCTATATGTCTAAATTAGCCCCAGTTCTGTTAATTTCTCATCGGTGGGAACTCCCTCACCTGTCCACCCACGAATTTTATAGTATTTGTCGAGCATGGCCTCGAGTTCCTCCCGAGGACAGTACCGTCCCTCTGAAGGCCCCTCTGGAATGGGTTCGTTCATAACTCGATAGGGGAGGACATCGTCTTTTCGGCTTACACCGCGCTTTGTATTGATAAGCCTTTCGAGATTGTAGATCCTTTCACCAATTTCTTCCAATCCGGCAACGTCAAGATCCCATCCTGTCACATAGTTGAGCATTGTTGCCATACTGGCGCTTACTGCCGGGCCATCAAGCATGCCCTCGGCGATAAACCGACATATAACAAGAGCATCGCCTACGGCAGTGAAGGAGTTGCTTTTTACGACATATTCGGGGATTTTTTCGAAACCGGGATCCGGATGCGTTCCCGGGTAGAAGGGCCTTGTATCGTGGTGGCTCCCACCTCTCGTGGACACCGAGTATCCCAGGGACATCTCCCGCAGACCACGCGCGGAATGTCCCGCTATTTCCATACCCTTGACAGCATGCAGATATTTGTAGGAATCTTTACCGAACAGCTTCGAGAGATTCAGAGAACCCATGGCGAGGTACTTTCCTATACCCTCCTGTGACACCGTGTCTCTTATTAGATCCTGCATGGATTTGCCGTCGCAGAAAGAAACCGTTCCTCCAAGATCTTCTTCTGTTATTACGCCTTTTTCCACGCATTCGGCGACAAATGCCATTGTGACACCCATGGTTATGGTGTCCAGTCCCATAAGATCGCAGAGGTGGTTGCCATTGAATATGGAATTAATGTCTTTGTTTTCAAGCATTGAACCCATCGCGTAGAGTGTTTCATATTCAGGCATCTTAACGGTTTTACCGGCATATTCACCTTCACTGGGCACAACTGTTTTTCCACAGGCAAGAACGCAACCGTGACATGCGGTACGTTTACCTTGATATTTTTCAATGAATAAATCGCCCGATATCTCTTGCCAGTCATCGAATGTTTCTCTTGTATTGTTCCGTGTGGCGAAGAGTCCCTTGGAGTTCGTCAACTTCGGCAACGCCGCGGTTCCAAAAGCTGTCATGCCGCCCTTGTTCTCCTTCAACTGGGGAAGCTTTTCCTTTAGAAAGGCCTTGAGTTCTTCCGGGTGTGCTATTTCGGTTTTTTTGTCGCCCTTGACGAGGATTGCCTTCAGGTTCTTGCTTCCCATGACGGCTCCCATGCCGCCCCTCCCCATGGCTCCCGGTCTCTTTCCACCACATATAATGGAGGCATAGAGGACACCGTTTTCGCCTGCGGGACCGATTGACGCGGCCATTGAGCCTTTTCCCGCCTTTTCCTCGAGGATATCGTTAGTTTCTTCTGTTGTCTTTCCCCATATGTCTGTTGCGTCCCGGAGTTCCGCTCCGTTTTCAGAAACAGAGAGATATACGGGTTTTTCAGCTTTTCCCGTGATAAATATGGCATCGAAACCGGTCATTTTCTGGACAAAGGCAAAATCACCTCCGTAATTAGAATCGGCAAAGAAACCCGTGAGTGGAGACATGGCGGCAATATGCCCACGGCTGGTTCCCCATACGGGAGTACCGGCAAGCGGTCCCACTGCAAATACGATGGCGTTCTCCGGATCCAGAGGCTCAACAGCCAGCGGAACGTTGTCATAAATCAGCTTTGCCGCGAATCCATTTCCGCCGAGATACATCCTGGCGAATGCATCGCTATAGCTCTCTTCGGTAGTTATACCGGAACTGAGATCAACCTTTAAATATCTGCCACTGTAGCCAAACATATCTTTCTTCTCCTTCGGTTATTTGCTTATAATTTTGCGTTTTGCGGGATAATACAGGTAAACTACTTTAAAACAAAAGGAAACACGGATTTACAATAGGTAAACTGCTATACGTTCATGTTACTGTAAGAATCTGTCTCTGCTGCCGGGTACCCCAGCAAATCTTACCTGGAGGTTCTTTTGTCTCATCACCCACATTACTATACAAAAACTATAACTTAGAATTGGAGCGCACACTTTTTCTATTCATTCATTGCTTCCTGAATTATTTAACCCTGCCTGTACACACCATCGCATAGTTTTTAGGGTAATTATCACATCGATTCATCTTTGTCACTAAGAAATCTATCAACCGGACTGTTGGTCGGTAGAGACCCTACAGAACATTATTGTCAAAAAGCGTTAGAAATATTCTACTACCCTCGTGCTCCTTAGGGGCAACTATTCATTAATCATGCCAATCAAAAAATTGACAGTTTCGTGCCTATATTATTATATGATTTCAATAGATTATGGAGATTATATCAAGGATGGAATAATATTTCTGAAGAATCAGACAGACTGACCACTATGCCATAATGGCATATAATGAGAATTTTTTATGCCATTTTAGACATATAGTCAGTCAGTTAATCGTCATGTGCCATAATGGCACTTGGTGCGTCATTTTGACATTGCTACAACGACCTTAGTTTTTTGAAATATGCCAGAACTATCTAACCATCCCTGAACTTTTTATTACCTTTACCAGAAAGAATGTAACTTCAGGATTCTTCGGATATCCTCGCTTTCCTGCAAACAAAGGATTGACCCGGGAAACATATCTTTCTCAAGAAACTCAGCCCTTGTGCGAGAATCATGCTTGTCGGTTTTTTTACTGACTCATTGACAGCCTTAGATTTCAGTGTGGTCAAGACTTTAACTGCACAGCCGCCGGGGAAGCGCAATGGTGTCCTGCATGCCGACAGTGCCGCTTATCAGGCCGAGGACCTCAATTACTGTAATGACCATAAGATACAATATGCCATTTGTAGCGATCTTGACCATGCAGTGATAGATCTGGGTGAGCATATTGATGCCGATGACTGGCATGGCTATCAGGATGGCCATATTGCCGAGACCGTGCATTGGATGAACAAGATCCGTCATTACTTTGGGTGGAATTATTAATACAATGAAGGTCATAAAACGTAACGTATTTGGTTTTCACGATGGAGACTGTCTTGGCCTTGTCATTAAATATATTTTTGCAGTGGACAAATAACCTCACCTCGACTATAAGTCGGGGAATTTAAGGGGGGGGGGTAATTTCAAGTCGATTATCATCAGTCAAAGGTTTATCCCCTCGCTCTTGAATATATTGCTGGATCATTTCGTCAGCAATGTTCCCGGAACTTACGGCAGGATACCCTCGCGCACAGAAATACTTGACTCAGAATTGCTTCTTTAAATAGGGAAACTCGAAAGGCAAAATCCGTGAATTGCACCCTTTGAGCAGTTAATTGATGATGGTGATGTTTTGATTAGGATGGCATGAAATAAGCATGTGAATATGGTCCAAGTCCCGGTATTTCGGTGAACCGTAAGATTGCTCTTTGTGTGTGTGCTGAGTTGATAGCGTCGCATAGCGACTGTATATAAACTTATCTTCGCCGAAAGACATTGGGGTTCAGATATCTCCGACAGAGCTACTGAACTGGAGAAGAACCAAATTATTAAAGTCAAGCGGACAAGATAAA
>Ga0272442_10001787_pt1 | contig 31973 bp, 20 predicted proteins | sample SSMForm2O_FD_200262 | JGI IMG/M metagenome (GOLD analysis project Ga0272442, IMG submission 200262) | Marine sediment archaeal communities from Little Sippewissett salt marsh, Falmouth, MA, United States - SSM-Form-2O | ecosystem: Environmental > Aquatic > Marine > Wetlands > Sediment ... | reverse complement strand
ATTCCGGCGAGGGACTCGAGTCCATCGCCTGGGTGACGGAAGTGCTGGATCAGGAAAAAGCGGTCGCTGTAGGAAGTTATATTACGACCCGTTCCTTTCAATATTCGGCGGATATCCTCGGCATCGCGGCCAACGGGCGCGCTTACAAGCGTTACAAGGCGGTTTTTGACATGAGCTCGCAGACGCCGAAGATTGTTTATTGGAAGTCGATGACGCATTTCGGCTGGCCATTGAATGAATATATCGTAGCTGCCCTGAGAAAAGGGGAGCCTCTGACGAACACGATTTTAAACATGTATTAATTGGATGACGACAATGCTTGGCACTCGGACCCAGTTGGGGCTTGCTATTGATGAATTCGGAATTGTGGTCGCTGAAGTCGGCGCCCGGTCCGGCCGTCCGGACGTTCACCGTGCCGGCCACTGGCGCTTCGAAGAAAAGCTGAACCTCGACAACGCAAAGGCGTTGGGACAACAGCTCAGGCAGTTTCTCCGCGCCAACCACTTTTCGTCGAAACAAGCCGTGATCGGCATCCCGACGAAATGGGTCATAGCCAAAGAAATCACGATTCCTCCCGCGAGCGCGGATGCGTTGACGGGCGTGCTGAATATTCAGGCGGAGCGGGCGTTTTCTCTCAACGCCAGCGAGCTGGTTTTCGACTATTGTGGGCGCACGAGCACCACCGAACGGAGCGACGTGTTGCTGTTGGCGGCCCGGCGAGAGATTGTCGATCAGGTCAAAGACTTCGCCGCCGGGGCGGGCCTTCAGATTCGGTCCATGACGGTCTCGGCCCTGGCGCTCGGTAGCGTAGTGTCGCGGGCATCCTGCCCGCGAATCGAGGGCGGGACGCCCTCGACACGTTCGGACGACCGCGAGGAACATCGATACGGACTCTACACCCGGCCGACCTACTGCGAATTCTGGACGCAGGTTAACGGCAGCCCGCGATCCATCCAGCATGTTTCGCTGGCATCGACGAACGGTACAGCCGGCGACCGCGCCGAACTGCTGACCTCGACGATTCAGCGCTTGCTTCTGTTGTCCTCGCAACAGGATGCCGCTTCACCTCAACGCGTCACGGCGTACGACGGCTCCGGCCTGCCGGACCAAACCATTCAGCAGCTTAACGAGCGGCTAAAACCCCAGATTATCGTCACGGACGGCGGCGCTCAATTGTTGCCCGACGGACTCGGCTCGCCCGATGATCCGGAACAGGCGCAATCGATAGCCGCCGTCGCCGTGGCGATGGCCGGCTTGGGAACCGACAGGCCGCCTGTGGATTTTGTGAATCCGCGTATCGGTTTGAAGAAAAAAACATCTCGCAAACCCATCACGGTTTGGGCTGGCATCATCGGCGCGGCCTGCCTGCTCGCCTTGATCGCCGTGCTGGTGGACTGGCAGGCCGACAGAAGAGATATTGCGACCTATGCGGAACAGTTGGAGCTGATGAGTGAAGATATCGCCGCGGCTCGCGAAATTGTCGATCGGATTACCTATGCGACCAGTTGGACGTCTCAAGAGCCCGTGTTTCTCAATTTCCTCCGGGAGCTGACCTTGACGTTCCCGGAAGAGCCGACGATCTGGGTGACGAATCTTCGCTTGAGCGACAGCGCCGGGGCGGCGCTCGTCGGAAATGCTTCAACCGAAGAGAGCTTCTATGAAGTCATGGACAAAATCAAACAGCAGGACGCCTTCTCCAACGTTCAGATGATTCATTTGCGAAACGTCGGGCGCGATCTCAGAGAGAAAGAATTTGCTATCAATTTTGAATACCGAGGGATGAAATAGATATGTTAACGAAACGCGAACGGATTATTGCCATTCTGGCCTTTGCGGCGGTGGGATTTCTTGTCCTGAACAAGTTTCTCGTCGGTCCGGTGACGGGTAAGCTTCAGGCGCTGGAAACGCAGAAAAGCCAGTTGCGCATCGAGCTCGATGAGGCCCAGAACCTGTTCCGGAAAAGACGGGTCCTGGAAAAGAGATGGAAAACCGCCTTGTCGGAAAGCCTGCGAAATGAGGTGGAGGCCGAGATTAAAGTCGGCCGGGCGATTAATGAGTGGTCGTATAAGGCGCGGCTCACGCTCAGTTCCGTCAAGCCCGAGCGCGTGGCCAGCGACAAGGGGCTCAAGGAGATGACGTTCGTGGTCGTCGGGACGGGATCGCTCGACGCGGTCACTCAATTCCTCTGGAACATCGAGACGGCCGCACTACCTATCAAAGTCAAGGACATGCAGCTCGGTTCGAGCAACGAGTCCGGCCAGAGTATGTCCGTGCAGCTTCGCCTTTCCGCATTATGTCTTGGCGAAGATCAGCCCACTGCTACTGAAAGCAATCCACCACAAGAGGTGAGCGATGAACAAATTTAAGACCCTATCGATTTGTCTGGTGCTGCCGGCGGCTTTCGTCTCCGTCCTTTTCCTCCGACCTCAACCGGGTCTGGGCCGGGAAGCAACGACGCCGGATCCGAACGCGGTAGATGCGAACGAGCCGCCCGTTGCGATTGAGCGCCCCCCGGTCGTGCAGAATACATGGGCGTCGTACCGGATCATTCTGCAGCGCAATATCTTCTCGCGACAACGCGGCCCTCTCCGTACCCGGCAAAGGCGCGAGAGGCCTACTCGAGCGGTTGTCACACGAAATCCTGAGTCATATCTCGTGCTCAAGGGGATCGTCCAGGAGGACGGCACGTTCATCGCGTTCATTGAGAATACCCAGGACAATACGGTTCTCAGATTGCGCGAGGGAGAACGCGTTGCCCGAGGCGCCGTTAAAAACTTTACGCTCGATTCCATCGAGTATCAACTGGAGGACAAGACAATCAACGTCACGCTCGGTCGGGACCTGGAAGGAGGACAGGGCACGCTTCCGCTGAACCGGCTCATAGAACTCTCGGCGGGATCCTCCCCGGTCAGCGATCCGAACGCCGCACCTGAAGAAGCGATCCCCTCGGAGGAAGAGGCGGAAATTCTAAGGAAGCTAATGGAACAACGCAAACAACAACTCGGTCGATAAGGCACCGATGAGAAGAGTATCAAGAAACGTTTTGACGTAAAGGAGACAAAAGCAATGCAAACTCTTAAAGTCATGATCATTGGCGCGATGTTGGTGGTCGTCATCGTTCTGATGCCCGGTCATACCGTCGCGCAACAGGCTACGTCCCGAGCGCCGTCCGAGACTCAAGCCAAACCCGTCGAGGTCATCCATAACGGCACCGGCGTCAAGGTCAAACTCAATTTCCAGGACGCCCCTCTCCAGACGGTCTTGGAGTACCTGTCCGAAACCACAGGATTGACGGTGGTCTCAGATGAGCCCCTTTATGACAGCCGCATGACCGTCATCAGCCGCCAGCCCATCTCCTTAACGGAGGCGGTCTCCCTGATCAACTCCATCCTCAAGGAAAGGAGCTTGACCACGGTACTTAACGGCAAGATCCTCAAAGTCGTCACCCTGGAGGACGCCAAACAGGAGAGCGTTCCCGTCTTCTCGGGGCGCGACCCGGATATCGTCGTCCCAAGCGATAATGTGGTGACCTATGTGATCCCCGTTCGTTACGTTACCGCCAGCGCGCTGAGGCAAAACCTTCAGACCTTGATCCCGGAATACGCCAGCCTCGAAGCCAACGAAGACGGCAACGCCCTGATCATTACCGATACCACGGCCAACATCAAGCGCATGATGAAAATCGTGGCGGCATTGGACACCCACATGGCGACAATTTCAGAAATCAGGGTCTTCCGCCTGGTCAACGCCGACGCCACGAGCGCGGCCAACATGATAAACACCATGTTCGAGCAGAACCAGCAAGGGGGCTCACGCGGCAGTCGCGGAAGCCAGCAACGAGGGTCAGGGCCTATGAATCCCCTGCAAATGATGATGCAGAGAATGAGCGGACGCGGCGGACCCGGCGGAGGACGCGGTGGACCCGGCGGAGGACGCGGCGGACGCTAGCCCGGAGGGAACGATAGAGCCACAGGGTCTGACAGAGGATCAGGCAGATATCCTGAATCAGCTCTCGGACTGAGCAAGAAAAACACTTGGGCAGTGAAATACAGATAAGACGAATAACAAAGCGCGTTTGGATGCTAAGGAGACCGTAGCGATGGAAATTTTGAAAACACTTATCATAGGCGCCGCGCTGGCCACCACCAGCGTACTGATGCCCCGTTATAGCTTCGCCCAAGGGAGCGCCGCCTCATCGGCGGGAGCCGGGGCCGAAGACACGGTCGTCCTCACCCCCCGCAGCAACGAAGACCAGCGCGACGGCAGGCGGGTGGATATCGAGGAAAGCGGCTCTGTGCAGGGCGGGGGCGGCGTCAATGTAGAGGTGGTGGCCGCCGCCGATGAACGGACCAATTCCGTGGTTGTTAGAGGGCCGGCCGAAATCCTGGATCTCGTAGCCGATGTGCTCGCGGCTCTGGACGACACGACCACCCAGGTCGCCGGCGTCAAAATCTTCCAGCTTAGATATGCCGATGCCATGAACACGGCCGAGGTCATCAATCAACTCTTTGGCGATGAAGAGAGCTCAAACCAAAACCAACGCACGATGTTCTTCGGTCCCGGTCGAGCCAGGCAGAGTGACCAGGAAGATAGCGAGCAAGCCCAAGTCGTGGCGGCGGCGGACAGCCAGACCAACACCGTCGTTGTGGCCGGCCCGGACGATCTCCTGGAGGTCGTGGCCGAGGTCGTCGAAAAACTGGATACGCAAATTCCCAACGTGGCGGATGTGAAGGTCTTTCACTTAGAGTATGCCGACGCTCAGGACACGTCGGAACTGATTAATGAAGTTTTCGGAGAAAGCCGGACATCGTCACAGACCTCGCGAAGTACCCAGCAGAATCAGCAGGTCCGGTTCATGAGAGGCGGACCCGGAGGTCAGCAGCAGACCACGCAGGGTGGCAGTAGTATCTCGGATGTGGCGATTATCGCCTCGGCCGATTCCCGCACGAACTCGGTGGTCGTCAGCGGCCCGGAAGAAACACTGAATATCATTTCCGGTGTGATTAAAGAGCTGGACGAAAATCCCGAACAGGAACGCAAAATCTTCGTCTATCCCCTCAAGAACGCCAATGCAGAAAATATTAAGGAAATTATCAACAATCTTTTTGCTGAAATGCAGGCCCTGAACCAGGCCGGCAGCACAACCGGACAGCAATTCCAGGGCCAGCCAAGAGGCGCGCAGCAAACCGCCGCCGCTACGGGGGGCGGGGATTCTTCCAGTGGCGGTGACGATCTTTCCGAAGATACCTATCTCGAGGCCGACACGGACACCAATTCTCTGCTGGTACTGACCTCGACGAGAAACTACGGGTTGCTTAAGCCGATCATCGATGAGCTGGATAAACCCATCGGCCAGGTGCTCATCAAAGTCCTCTTTGCAGAAATTACGCATAATGAAGATATTGATTTGGGAGCAGAATTTTCGGCGTGGAATATTCGAGGCGACAGCACGGACTTGAATTTCGAGGCCGGCAGCGTTTTTGGCCAGCCCCTGACCGGCGCGACCGCAACGATATTCGACCAGGATGTCGAACTCGCCGTCCACGCGTTGCAGGAGACCGGCAAACTGAATATTCTCTCTCGTCCCTATATTCTGACCAGCAACAACCAGATGGCCAGGATCTCTGTTGCAGAGGAAGTACCTTATGCCACCGGCGAGAATGTGACGGACGGCGGGAATTCGCAGACCACCACGGATTACCGGGAAATTGGTATCATCCTGGAGGTCACCCCGTCGATCAATCCCGACGGCCTGGTCAATATGACCATCTTACCCGAAATCTCGTCTCAAACGGGTGAAAGCGTGCAGATCTCGGAGAATCTCACTCTGCCCGTCTTTTCGACGCGAACATCCGAGACGAAAGTCGCCGTACGGGACGGCCAGACCATCGTGATCGGAGGTTTGATTAAGGATCAAACCACGGAAACCATCAGTAAAGTCCCGCTGCTCGGTGACATACCCCTTTTGGGTCATCTCTTTAAACGCACCATCGTGGGCAACGACAAGACCGAATTGCTGATTTTCCTGACCCCGCACGTGGCCGAAACGGCCCAGGCGCTCACACCGATCTCCGAGAGAGAACGGGCACGAACCAACCTGCTCGAGGATGCGTCCGTCAGCGATATTTTCAAGAAGCATATGGATGCCATGGAGAATACGGATGTGGAAGAAGAAAAACCCAAATCCACCCAAGAGAATAAATCGAAATCGGTCAGAGATACCTTGTACGGACTCTAATTCATCGTCGTGCAAAGAGCACGTGATGTGACTTTTTGCATTCGCCTAAGCCCCTGCTTACTTTCCCTCTTCGGACTTCACCGAGCAGGGGCTTCTTTTTCTTCTTCGTGCCTTTTCTAAGCCTTCGGATATGTCAAGCCCGCACCGGTAAGAAAAAAACGGCTTTTTTAACCTGTTTGTTGGGTTTCGTTGGTGTTTTTTCCAAACAAATCGCGGATTCCGCCGGAAAATTGTTGATAAGGAGATAAAATTGCGTTATTATAAGACTCACGTTGGCAGGAGTATGAAAGTGAAGTGTAAATGAGGCCATTCCGGTTCATAATTGTTCTATAAAAAGCATGAACACCGGCGCTTTTTCTGTCGATGATTCATTGCTGCGTTCAAAATTAACTTTTTAAAGGAGGTACGACTATGTTAAAGAAGAAATGTATGTTTCTGGGAATTGTGATTTTGTTTAGTGTGGGTTTGTCGATGGCGGATCCCCCTGCCGTCCATCCGGTCACCGGAGAAGAGCTGGTGATCGACTGCCTGCGCGGTACACCGGATACCATCGACGGAGATCTGAGCGACTGGAAACTCAGCGCGATGACCCCGGCCGTGCTGGATCAGGTAGAGCAGTTGCATTCCGGACAGACGACCTGGGACGGGCCGGACGACAATAGCGCGAAGTTCTATATGCTATGGGATGACGATTATATCTATATGGCTGTAATCGTGAAAGACGATGTATTATCCCAGAACAAAACCGACGGGAGTATCTGGAATGCGGATGCCGTCGAAGTGTTTTTTGCTACGACAAACGCCGTTGCCGGACATGAAGAACATTACCAGTACGGCTTTGACTTCAAAGACCACACCTGGAACTGGTGTAACATGGACGGTGCCGGTCAAAGCGCCATCGATTATCTTCAGGTCGCTTCCACCGAAACGGACGATGGTTACATCTGCGAAGCCGCGATCGAATACGGACAGATGCTGTCGTTAGATTGGTCTGTGGGTAGTACCATCGGATTCCACCCTGTTATCGACGACACCGACATCCCCAATGGGGATAGAGAACTCCAGCTGACCTGGACGGGTCGCGAAGCCCATGACCAGAGCTTGGGATACGGGTATCTTATTCTCTCCGACGCGGAGGTCAATCCGGGCCCCGCAACGGGTCCGAGTCCGTCCAACGGCGCCGTGATCAACGATACGTGGGTGACCCTGATGTGGCGCGCGGGAACGTTCGCCGATTCTCACGATGTGTATCTGGGCGATGCGTTCGATATCGTCAACGACGCCACGCGAGACGCTGACGCATTCCAAGGCAATCAGAAAGCCACGATGTTTATCGCCGGCTTCCCCGGATACGCCTATCCCGACGGACTGGTTCCGGGGACGACCTATTACTGGCGGATCGACGAAGTGAACGCGCCGCCGGACGACACCGTCTATAAGGGCAATGTCTGGAGCTTCTCGATTCCGCCCAAGACGGCGTATGAGCCGGTCCCGGCCGATGGAGCCGGACTGACCGAAACGTCCGTGATCCTGACCTGGACGCCGGGCTTCGGTGCGAAACTGCACACGGTTTTCTTCGGCGACGATTACGATACAGTGAACAACGCGACCGTCGGTGTCCCGCGCGGAACGGCCGAGTACAATCCCGGCTCGCTTGAAGCGGAAAAGGTGTACTACTGGCGCGTGGACGAATTCGACGGCCTCGGCACGTACAAAGGTGACGTATGGGCCTTTACGACGCCGGGGGCGGTCGGCAATCCGCAGCCGGCCAACGGCGCCGACGATGTGTCGATGGCCACGGTCCTGGCCTGGACGGCGGCGGACAACGCCGCCTCGCATGAGGTGTACCTCGGACTCGACAAGGACGCCGTGGGCGGCGCCACTTCCGGCTCGCCCGAATACAAAGGCGCCAGGGCGCTCGGAGCGGAAAGCTACGATGCCGGATTGCTCGAGGCGAACACGACGTACTACTGGCGCGTGGACGAAGTGTATGCCGGTAATACGGTCAAAGGCCCCGTCTGGACCTTCACGGTCGGCAGTCATCTTCTGGTCGATGATTTCGAGAGTTATACCGACAACGATGCGGAAGGTGAAGCCATCTGGCAAACATGGATCGACGGTTTCGGCGTCGCCGACAACGGCGCCCAGGTCGGCTATCTCATGCCGCCGTATTGCGAACAGCAGACTGTTCACGGCGGTCTGCAGTCCATGCCGCTGGTGTATGTCAACGAAGCCGGCGTGACGAACTCAGAGGCGACCCTGACGTTAACGTCGCCGCGCGACTGGACGGCCGGAGGCGTTGCGGAACTAACGCTTTGGGTCCGAGGGGAATCTGATAACGCCGTCAATTCGCTGTACGTGGCGGTCGCCAATTCCTCCGGCGGGCCGGCCATCGTCGCCAATGACGATCCGGAAGCGTCCATCAAAACCGCCTGGAAGAAGTGGGTCGTTCCACTTCAGGCCGTGACCGACCAGGGCATCAACCTGGGTAACGTGGCTAAAATCGCCGTCGGCCTGGGTAGCAAAGGCGGTGCAATGGCAGGTGGATCGGGCACGATGTATATTGACGACATCCGCCTGGTTCAACCGTAAGCAGGCGTTAACTTGGAAAATATTTGATTTGCTTCAATACGGGGCCTATACCGATCCTCTTAGTCGGTATAGGCCCCTTTTAAGTAATAGCTGAACTTTTGCAAAATTGAAGTTAGGCATACTTTTGGAAAGAAAAAATCTTGTTTCTTGATTTTTTCTTTCTAAAAAACCGCTGTGTAATGTCTTACGGGGCAACATGTTATGATCTGAGAAGCCGATTATTGTCAGAAAATCATGAAATCGATTTTCTTAAATAATATATGCCTAACTTCAATTTTGCTAAACTCTTGTAACAGGTCGGGATCAGATATCGTCGGCGACGGACAATGCCGTATTTTCAATTAAAGGGGTATCCCGGCTGTCGTTCCAAACGCGGACATCTGTGATTTCCACCTCGGTCGTCAGGTCTTCAAGATAGAGATCGGCGGACCGTCTGAAATGGGAGACGGCGAAGCGCCGGCTGGAGCCGGGCAGGATCGGGCCGCGCCAGTCATCATCCGCGGCGATGGGCGTGGCCGCCCACTCATTGGACTCGCCGAGGATCTCCTCTTGCGAATCAAGAATGATGACGCGAAGCGAAAGAAGAGAAACCACTTCGCTGCCGTTATTGGTTACCTTGATCTCGGTGCGTATGCGCCCTCGCTGCTCATCCTGGACGGTGGTCCTCGCCCGGATATCAAGCTGATCGCAGTAGTTCGGCAGGCGACGGTCGTCAAGGATGTCGCCCAGGACCGGGGGCAAGGATTCTCGCAGAACGGGCAAACCCTGGACGGCGTCTTCAATGAGCGATGTGACGATCTTTTCGGACTTGTCGCCCACGAAGTGCATGCCGTAGAGGACGATCGCGGTGCCGCTGAGAATGATCGTTATCAAAAGGGCGCACAGCCCCATGACGAGCGCGGAAAAGAACGTATGGCGCTTGTAGGTGATTCGTGGATAATCGCTCATAATATCGACCCCTTAAAAAAAAGCTGATTATTTTAGTTGTCCCATTATTCAGTTAGTCGAGAGCCGCCCTCGATGATTTCACATTTTCCCCGCTTTTTTCAGCATTTTCTCGCCGAAGAGCTTCGAGACGATCTTAACACCCATCTGATCATAAGCGGTTGCTTGCTATTGGGTGGCAGCCTCAAAGCCAAATGCAAAAATCAAAATGTAAAATTGCAAAATTAAGGAGAATGTCTATGGGGATTTCTTCAGAAAGCCCGCAGTGGACTCCATGATGCGGGCGCGAAGTTGTTTGCTCTGGCTTTTGGTATTTTCCGCCTTGAGGTCTTCGAGGTTCGCGATGCAAAACGTACAACCCAGTGTCGTCAGATGAAAATCGATATACTGACGCCACTCCTCATCGAGCGTGCCCAGCAGAAACGCCCCGATGGTGCTGCGTTTGGGACAACTAAATCGCTGCAATCTCCAGATGTCCGTCAGGAGATTCTCGAATTCTTCGGACGACGGCGCGATGGGCAGGCGGGCTCTTTCGATGCGTTCGCGAATTTGCTTGAGGCTGCGATGCTTGATGAGTGCAATGGCTTTTTCCCGCAACCCGAGGATTTTTGCGACGTTCTTATTGGGGAGCTGGCAATAAAACAGCAGTTCGATCACCTGTAGATCCCGGAAATTCAGGGATGCTTTGAATCCGTCCACTAACTCGGACAGGGCGTCCATTAAGGCGTCTTTTTGCTTCTCGTATTGTTCGTCGGCCCTGACATACCAGCTTGCCGTCTGGACCGATCCGGCTAAATCGGCAAAGGGATCCGACGGTCGCTCCTGGCCCTGTGTGTCATAGGTATCCTGAATCAGGCACGTGTGCGTGGCCTTTTGCCGGCGATAGCTGTCGATGATCTTGCGTCTGAGCAGGGAAAACAGATAGGTTTCGAGGCCGCACTCACCTCGATAAACGGGTAAGCTCTTGATAAAGGAGATGAACGTTTCCTGAACGGCGTCTTCCGCGTCGGCAGGCTGTCCGAGCTTCGCCCGGGCAAAACTCACCAGCCGACCACGGTAGCGGTCAACAAATTCCGACCACGCCTCCTTGTTGCCCCGGCGAATTTTGTCCAGCAGATACTGCTCGGCCTTCGTTACTCTGCTCATGCGTGCTTTCATACCAAGGCATATTATAAACAAATATCAGAAAATTGGAATACTGGAATATTGGAATGCTGGGAGACTCGCGCTCGTCCATCATTCCAATATTCCATTATTCCAGTTTTTCGTTAACTCAGAAGAAGAATGATTGCGATGGCGGCCAGAACAATCCCGGCGATCCTTAAGGACCATGTATAATAGCCTTTCGTGGCCGCGTTGAGGAAGGCATAAACAATGGTAATCAGTGCAAGCAGCCCGAAAACTGTAATGAACATCTTCGCCCAGTTCATTTTCATCGCTCTTGCCATCATAACCTTTCGATGGGCCAACTGCTCGAGTTTTGAGGTCGAACCGTCGATCAAAAGCGCCTGTCGCCAAATCCGGCCGGCCGAGCCTTCGAAGCTCTGGACGAACCGGTCCAGAACAAGATCGCTATCGAGAATATCATCGGCTTCGACCCGCGAAGCCAGAGGGGCCGGGACGCCGGACCGACGTTTTGTAATCCGGGAGAGCATTTGAGTTAACTGGACACAGGCGTTTTGGAGGGCCTGGCGATTGGCCTCGCCTTCCGTCATGCAACTGTCTGTTGATTTGGCGATAACAAACCGTCGATTCGGCTTGGTATTCAGGAAATCGGAAAAGTCTTCGACCCAGGGCTTTTCCGAAAAATCGGCTTTAATACTCGCATGCCTGTCTTGTGATAAAACACTGGCCTGGATGGTGCCGCTGTTGACGAAACTCCCATGCTCTCCCATCCACGGAGCCGAATGGTTGTGGACGTTCACAAAATCGAGGCGAATGCCGACTTCATCGTCTTGTACGCCCGCTGTTTCAGGTTCGATAGACCAGCGGGTATCGGGGAACGTGCGGGAGATCGCTTCTCCGAACTCATCTAGAAGACTTCGATCGTGGGCGCCTTGAAACAGGACGAAACGTTTCGGCGATACCTGGGCGTCGAAAACTCGCCCGACCGCCTGGCCGATACGCAGGCCGAGAGAGCGGGCGGCGGCCAGCCTGGAAGGATAGACGTTCGCTTCGAATTCATCCTCAATGCCCGGCAGCCAAATCGCGGCTGCGGCATCCTCGGACCGGGGCGATCTTAATTCCGTGGATATTTCCGGAAGGTTAGGAACATGTGCAACACGGCGCGCCGTGCCTAAGAAGAAGACCGGCGCAAAAATCGCAAGCAACACAAGAACCACAACCCCGGCCATCCAGGGTTTCTTGGAAAAGAGCTTTGTTAACAACACGATAACGGCAATCGCTGCAAAGATCAGCAGGATCAACATTGGCAGGGCTATGAACTTAACAGCCATTAGCTAACTCCTTGATTCAGTGCCGGGGGTAACGTGATTTGTTTTCGACGGGCGGGCCACGCCAGCACGACAACAGACACTAAGAAAAAGATTCCGGCGATCACCACTTCTTCACTTTGGCAACCTTCGAGCATTCTCTCAAGGATCGTACCGAGTTGTTCGGAGCCGAAGTCATTAAAACCTCGGAACTCCCAGGCGATTCCATCGGACAGCCACATTACCGTCGCGAGCAATCCCCCTAATCCGAGCACGCCTCGCACCAAATGACGGGCCCCTAAATGACGACGGCCTGTGACGATGAATACCGCAGCGAGCACCAGCAACGCGGCCGTGACGATCATCCCCAACCGCATGAAAAGGTCCGGCCACTCGGTGTAACCGCCGAAAGCGTCTTCCATTTCTTCAGCGAGTTCAGGTACGCTCGCAGCCACCAGATAAGGCACGTGTAAGGCTACCGCCAGGCCGATGATAATGGCTGCGAAGACCAGAATGAAGCCGACCCCGGAACATAAAAAGGCCAGTGGATGAAACGGCTCATAGACGACGGTTGTCGTTGGAGCCGACGGCGCAGCGGAGTCCTTCACCGTGCGAGCCGGTTGCTCTTCGGCCGTTTGGGCAACAGCCGGGGCGACGTCTTTTTTCGGAGCAGGCGGCGGGCTGACAGGCTTGGCGCCGGGAGTTTTCATAGGCGCCGGTTTGTCTTCGTCCATCCAGATTTCCAGGGGCCGGTCGTACCGGTCCCGAAACTGACCGACAATAATTAAGATCGCATCAATAAGCTGACCGACACCGAAGAGCCCGAAGGTTAGGAACCATATAATACCTGTCCAGATCTTGCCGACGTAGAATCGATGCAGGCCGCAGAATCCGAAGAGACCACCCGCCGCCAGCAGAAGCGCCCACATGCGTTTGTAGGGCGAAACGCCGGGATGTCCCTTGGGCGACGGCGGTGGAGGCGGAGGTGCCGCTCCGTTTTTCGGGACCGGGCCGACGAACAGACGGGCCGGCAGGATCCCGACCACGAAAAACGCAATCGCCGGGAAGATAATCAGCATGAGAAAGATGAAGAATTCATCGTTATTCAGGTGGTTTTCGCAGCCCATACAGATAGACGAGAAGACCACCGTCAGCACGCAAGCCAACATAATTGCAGGTTTGATAATATAACGGTACCAGCCGTTGAATCGGTTTCGACACGTTCCCACGAGGCAGAACAGCGAGAGGATAAGGCTATCGACTCCAAAGGCCACAGCCAAGGTAAAATCGTCGCCGTGTAATCCCATCCCCGCCATGATGACAAGAAACAATCCAAGACCAAAGGCCACAAGGAAGCCAATCAGCCAGAGGGTTCGTACGAATGGCGGCACCGTCCTGCCCGTAACGAGGTTTTGGGTTAGTTTTTCTTTGATCTTTGCCTTGGCCTTTTGCGCTCTGGCCGCGGGCGTTTGTTGGGCTGCGTGGCCGAATATGCTGTAGGCCTGGACGACCAGCGACGTCCCCGCCAGGACCGCGGCGATAATGATACCCGCCTGACCGAATATCGCGGCGCTGATGAAACCTAACAGACCGAGCCATAGCGCTGAGCCGAGCGACAGGCGCTTGGATCGCTGTGGATGGGTGATTCGGCCCCAATCGACAAGGAGCATCGGTATCGCCAGAGACAGCCAAAGACTCGCTCCATCTGAAGAGGCGCCGAATATAAAGTGTCGTCTGGGCCCGATAGCGCCAAAAAGCCCCGCGATGCCCGTGGCAAGCAGCGCCGCAAGGCAGCACGTCACGACCTTGGGAACCCACTGTGATTCGGGCTCCAGGTTGCCGAACCAACGTTGACGCGCGAAGAGAATCGTCTTGGAGCAAACGGCCGTCATGGCGAAAACCGCCATGGCTATCGGGAGAAATTGACCGTGGCGTCCACTCAAGAAAGCTGAACCCATCGCGACGAGGACCATCGTCAGAAGGGCCAGTACACGCCGCTGGTGAGGATCGACGGGATCGATAACACGCGATCTTGCCCCTAACAGCTTCTTCGCTTCGACGTCCACGCGGTCCGCGACCTTTCGCCCCATCGCATCGGCCTGTTGGGCAAATTTCTGGGCGGTTTGAGTAAGCTCTTTGCCCACTCCCCGCGCCGGTTGAGCAGGTATCCGCGTCGTTTGAGCGGCGACCTGCGCCTTGGGCTTCTGCGGTCGCGGCTGATCGGCGATATTCGCTTTGGCGGCGACTTTCTCGGCGATCACCGACAGTTCGTTCGGAGAGAAATGAGAAACGCTGTTGCGGATATTCTCCGAGCCGAAGAGATCCTCGACCATTTCCTGAACGGTCTGGTAGCGATCGGAGGGATCTTTGGCCAGGGCCTTTTTAATGACCTTCTTAAAGGGATCATCGAGATTGTTAAGTTCGGGCGTGACGGTCATGTGTTTCATCAGGACCTCAGCCGGGCTGGAGCCGATGAAGGGGACGTCGCCCGTCAGCATTTCGTACAGCAAGACGCCGAGGGCGTAGATGTCGATGCTTCGATTATAGCTGCCGGCCCCGATCTCCGGCGCCATATAGGAGACGGTTCCGACGGTAATGGTATGGCCGCTGTGACGGCTGGCGCTGATGGCCTTGGCTAAGCCGTAATCGCCGACTTTCACATAGCCGTTTTCATAGAAGATATTGCTGGGCTTCAGGTCGCGATGAACGATGCCGCACTCATGCAGGTAAGATAGGCTCTTGGCGATCTCGCGAAGGAAGAAAGCTGCCTTTTGCGTTCCGAGGCCGTGAGGCGATTCGGTCAGCAAATCTCGCAGCGAAGGCCCTGAGACAAACTCCATGATGACAAAGGGCTCCTTCTGATCATTGTACTTAACATCAAAGACCGAGATCAGATGTGGACTCTTGAGGTTCATGCACTGACTGATGCCTCGGAGCTCTATCTGCTCGTAGTTCTGAATCGCTTTGATCGCCACTTCCCGGCCGCTGTCACTGACGGCATAGTACACCTCGCCAAATCCGCCGCGTCCGGCTGCTCGCTGGATGGTATATCCTTCGAGGGGTCGATCACCGTGTTGGTATTGGTACCTTTGCATTTTCCTTCTGCCGCTCTCCGCGCCCCATAGTTTCAAAGAGTTCGTTTATTCCTTCAGTTCAGTTAACACCATCGACACCCGGCCGATCCGGATCGGTTTTTCGATCGGCAGGCCGGACGTCGAACTCACCGGCTTTTCATCCACCAGGATGCCTTGGTTGGTCTTGCAGAGCAACCTTCCGTTTTTGACGTACAACGCAATCGTTTCCTCGAGCGACTCTGCATGGATATGACTGCCCGCGTTCGGGCCGATCAGAATGTCCCGGTCCATCAGGATAATCTGGCGAACGTCCGCCCGGCCTAATCGTGCAGTCGAAAGAGTCAGCATCGCCGTCGTGCTGGCCGGATTCGGAATCATGAAACGCATCCCGCATCTCGGCGACAGCCCGATACGGTCGCCGCTGGCGAGCAGTTTGTTCGTCGTTGTTGCATCATTCACCCGGACGGGACTGGCCGAACGGATGAAATAGTCGTCCTCCGCCCGTTCGATGGTCGCGACCGGCAAATTCGGATCGGCCATCAAACCCACCGTAGGATGCGCCGATGAGCTAATCGGCCCCACGGTCACGCGCCCGTCCCGCAGAACGATAAAACTGCCAATTCCATCCATTTGTAAAACGAACTTGGACGGCAGCGACCCTTCTCGAGCATCCGGACCTTCATACCCCATCGCCTTCGGTTGCTCCTGGCTCCGTTGCGAGTGGCTATCCGCCATCGTCTCTCGTCCATCGTCCATCGTCCGTCGTTCACCGTCGTCGACGTCCAATCCAATCGGGCTTGCGGCTAATTCATCAAGCAAATCAGCCGCCTGACGCGTCTGGTCCGAAAGAGTAGCCAGCCATTGCGCCGAGGGGCACACCGACGTGGCCTTTCGAAGTAACGGAACGGCCTCGCGGGGTCGGCCCGCTGCGATATACTCGGCGGCTTGACGGCATTGAGCCAGCACGCGGCCCAGTTCGGATATTTCGCCGCAGCCGTCGGCGATGGGCGACACTTTGTGCCAAACGGATTGAGCGAGATTGATCCGGCCTTCGTCAAGGTTCTCCCTGATCTGCTTGACGGCCAATGATCTAAGCTTTGAGACCAATTCGACAATCTCATGATTCTGATTGCCGGCGATCCCGGCTTTCAAGGCGATCTCAATGGCACTTTCCAGGTCATTGCGCGCCAAAGCCTGCTCGACCTTATTGACGGCCTGGCCGATCTGTAGCCTGGCAACCTCCGCCTGCTGCCGGACCATGCCCGCCTGGCTGTCTTGATCGTCCGTTCCATTTAGGATTTGCTCTCCGGCCGAGAGCCAGCCGTCCTGAATGCGCTGTCTCGCCTCGGTCACCTTGAATGAGCGATGACGATCGCGCAGCCGCCGTTGCTCCATGTCGGCGCAAATCGCCGAGCGGAGCCTGGCCACTTCCAGCGTATTGCCCGCCAGCTTTTCCGCCTTGTTACAGTCGAGCAGAGCCAGTTGGACTCGCTCGGTTTCGAGATTCTCCTGACCCCGCCTGGCAAACGCACGAGCCAGCCGGCCGATCAGCTTCTGGCCGCGACGATGTTGCCGGATATTCTCCGATTGAACGATCTCAAACGCTTCATCCAATCGGTTATCGGCGATCGCAGTTTCGGCTTGTTTTAATCGTAGGATCAGCACTGCCTTACTCCCAGCTTTTAGCTCGCGCCCCAGGCGCGCCGGGGTGATACAACTGTTCATTGTACCACGTCGGTATTAATTTTCCAATAGTGACTCGATCGGCTCGGTTTGACCTGTGGTGCTCGCTACCCGCTGTTGCTGGTCTTTCGCCTTGAAATAATCGTCAACCTGAATCAGCAGATCTTCCTCGGCAACCGCATCGACGGGGATAGCCTGGACGAACTGGTTCTCGTGAGCCAGGACGCGCTCGGCGACGTCAAGACGCTTTTTGATGTCGTTAATAAGCTTTTCCGTCTGGGCCAGTTTGCTGTTATCCACCTGGATTTTCGATCCCACGGCCGCCGCCTGGATAAGGCGATGCTGGCTCACCAGCGACTCGATCTTGTCTTCGAGCATTCTCTTGCGGCTGCGTGTCTTCTCCAACAGGTTCATCGCGGCGTTAAGAGAATTCTCGCGGGTTGCCAGCAGTCGCTTCTTGCTGGCCAGGACCAGTTCGCTCTCTTTGAACCGCTCGAACCGGCTGGCGAGGTCTTCTTTAACGTAACTACGCGGGTATTCCCGTCCGCCAAAGCAATATTCGGCCTGCGGTTTCTCTAAAGCGTTGCGGAGCTTAGTGATACGAATCTGCTCTTCTTCAATGGCATTTTCGCCCTTGGCAATATCGACTTTCAACGCCTTGACTTCCACTTCTTCCTCGGAGATCAGCCGGATGTTGGCACGCATCTCGGGGATGATGTCCTCGACGAGGTCGCGGGCGCGTCGAAGCTCGAATTCGATGGGAACCGAGTCTTTGACCACGGTCCTGACCGATTTGGCCGAGCTGCGAACATAGCTGACCACGTCTTTTCCGAAGATCAGGCCGCCGACAAGTGAGATACCTGCCACAACAAGCACACTTCGTTTCAACCATTTGAATACCATGACATTACTCCTTAAAACAACTCATCTTACATTCACTTTTCAATTTTGGCCCTCGATGGGCCACATAAGGATGGTCGCGATTCGATGGGTTTTATTTCTGAAAATTTCACAACTCGTTGCTCGATTCTCGATACTCGATTCTTGTACGCTCCCAAGGGCACAGACGACAGGCGACAGATCATTTAGCCCCCGGTTTAACCGGGGGTTTTTTGGGGGTTTAGAAGATTAAAAGTTCCCGCCCAAAAAGCCGCTAAAATCGTGAAAAACACGTGAATTCATGTGCATTTTCGAGAGCCTTTGGGCCATTTATGTGAATTTATGTAAAAAAATGTAAATTTCTGACAAGGATTTCGCAGTTTCTCGCCACGAAGACACCAAGACACAAAGAAATGGCTGACGACAGACCACAGACCGCAGAGGAGTTAATTCCTACTATGGACATAGTAAAACAGGAGATAGGCGAGGGATGCTCGATGCCGGATGCCGGATACTTGTCATTCCTGCGGAAGCAGGAATCCAGTTTCCTTCAAACGCAATACGCAATACGCGTCCAGCCACGGATTGACGCGGTTTCAAATTTGTAGGGTGGCGGCTCGCCCCACCGTTGTCATTCTGAGCGGAGCGAAGCGACGTCGAAGAATCTAATAGAACCGGTCATTGCGAGGCCTATGGCCGCGGCAATCTTCAATACATCTTTTTCTTTCTTTCGACACAGATTTACACCGTTTAACACGGTCTTTTACCCTTCGATATTCGCTATTCATTATTGGATATTCGATATTTACTATGAAAAAAATCCGGCCGATCCCGTTATCCAGTCAAAAAATAGTTAGACGGGATGACACGATGTACATGATAGAAAGAGATTTAATCCTGTTGATCCTGTTATCCAGTCCAAAAAATAATGGGACGGGATTTACAAGATTTACAGGATGTAATTACATTTTATCCAGTTGATCCTGTTATCCGGTCAAAAATGAGGGTCAAGTCAAGCAAAATACGTAGTCACCACAATAGACACAGTGACAACCAATAGTGTACTATGAACCAAGTGAAGGCTTTGCAGGCGGTTTTTCGGTAGAAAAAGAAGAAATTTTCGCTCGGAGTGACATAAGGTTGTCACCCCGTGACATAATTTCCGGCTTTTTTATTGCCGGATTAGCCGGACCGGCCATTAATATGGATTAACTGACACGACGCGGCACCTTTGGTTTACATTCTTTGAAGGCCGGAATCCGTCTTTTTTGCTCGGGAGCAAAGAAAAGGCTTTGTGGACGGATTTCTTCAGATTTTTCAGAAAAAAACTTCAACATTTAGGAAGTCAAAATCGCCTTATCATAAAAAGGGCAAATTTCGTAATGAAATGAGTCATTGGTTGATAGTTGCTGGTTATTGGTTGTTTGTAAATGCCAGAGGCAGACGAGATACCAGATACTAAATGCGAACGACGAATCATTGCCACAGAGGGCACCGAGAACTCAGAGAAATCGTAAATCGAAAATCGTAATTCATAAACAACGAAGCTTTGAGTAAGAAGCTAAAGATGAAAGGGAAGTTATTTACAACAGTCATAGAGAATTTTTTATGTAGGACGGCTTATGGTGCTGTGAAAACAGGAAAAAGATGCGAGTTCTTTGGGCGACAGGTTGATTTTGTAAAACGGAACGGATTATCCTAAGTTTACGGGATGAGAAAGGGAGCAAAAATGCTGGAGTTTCAGCTGTTTCGTGTCAAGGTTTATCCTTCAGGGCAGATGCGTTTTGATGGCCCCCAGAAGCCCTCCGAGATTCTCTTAGAAACCATCAATTTATTACCTTCTGCTGAGCTTTGGAGAGGAATGATCTGGCATCTTGGAAATATCTGCAAGTTGGATGAGGACGGATTATACTTTCGAGTAGGAAGAACAACTAAGGCTAAGAGAGAGGTTTACAGAGGCGGGAATTTCATAGATGAGGAATTTGAGGAGGCACCTTATACTCATGTTGTGTTAGACATCCCAACTGAGGTCTGTGCTATCGCTAAGAAGCCGAAGCTTTCTCCAAGTCCAAAAGGTATCGCAAATCGACTTGTTGATCTATTCTCTCGATCAGAGATAGCTCGGTATTGCAGCGCAAATTTTGAAATTGATGGCCTTATGGACCCAGAAGATCTGATAACACACCTTAGCCAAGCCTACGTCATATCCAAGTTCTCGATGACTTTTTCAAGGCCGAATCCATTCGACGCCGACGCCGACTTCGTTAGACCTTTCAGTAAGTTAATCAATGAAGCGGAGGGCGAAAAAGGCAAAGCGCAAATCGAAGGTGAAAATCTTAAGCCTCAACTCTTGGAGAATTTGGCGCGCTCGGCAGCAGCAACTGGCAACGACGCTATGGCTAGGCTACAACTTGACAGAGAGCAGAAGCCGACTACAATCCATCTGGACAAAAATCCTGTTCTTGTACAACACGAGGATGTGACCGAGAGCGAACAAAAAAGGAATTTGCTCGACAAAGTAAGGAGAGTTTACAAACAGGTACGTGGGAAGATTATCAGTGGCTAATGACCAACTTGTAAGTTACTGGAAATGGCTTTTTAGAGGAAGCGGCGGCCAGCCAGGTTTTCGAAGGGTATTTAACAAATGGCTGCTTCTTCATCTTCTCGTGGGTGTTATACTGTCGCTATCGGTTTCTCTTAAGTTACAGGAATGTTCTAACACTGTGCTACTTCCTTTGGCGGGGGTACTCGTCGGTCTGTCATTTGCTTGGGCCGGAAACGCCAATGCTTTACTGCAAACGGAGGAGATAGAGAAAATGTCTGAGCGTCACGAGGGCGGTTTTGCTGAGTATGTTTTCATCTACCAGACAGCAATTCTGACGATTCTTGTAACCTTGGTTCTGTGGGGCTTTGCCGGTTTGGCTGTTTACGACCGAACCTGGCCCACCGACAGTAATCCGAAACTATATTTCACGCTGAAAACACTTCTTTTCACACTTTGCAGCCTAGCATTGCGCGAGTGCTGGCAGGTTGTTTCTGGTGCTCAATGGCTACTACGTATTAGGAAGGAAATAAGAGATCGTTTGAAAAAACGTGAAGACTAATTCAAATAAGGACGCACCACATTTTGTTAAAACGAAATGGGGCAGTGTCAACTTATAAAGGTGCTTCGTGGCATTTTTGCTAGTAGCCTCTGATATAGGAAAAATATGGACGCACCTTAATATTGACAGGTGAGACAAAAGGTAAGGAAAGAGAAACATATAAATAGGGGCCGTCCCTATTAAAGCTCCTATTAAAGCTCCTATTGAAGCTTATTGAAGCTATATAGATTGTTAACCATAGACATAAAAGATAGGGAAAGTTTATGAACAAGTTTGGACGCCTTCTAATCTCTTTTCGGAAGCCAGTAATACAGACTTTACAGGATTGGTTTTCTGTAACCTACAAAGTTGGAACGGGGATACTTGATGAACATGCTAGGCCACTTACTTTTGAGGCAAATCACCACCAATATTGTAGGACCTTAAGGCGTACACCACGTGGTATTCACAGATGTAGGAATAGCGATGCATGTCTCATGTACGAATCTAAAAGGATAAAAGACGTGGCTTGGCACGTATGTGAAAACGGTCTGCTAGATTTGGCGGTTCCAATTGTAGTAGGAAACAGCATTGTTGCTTACTTCTTTGCGGGGCAATTACGTGGCCATTTTGCTGGTTTGGATACTAGTGGAAGCCTTGGGAAAATAAAGTCAATTACCAAATCGTGTGGCGTTGAACTAAAAAAACAGTCGATCATTATAGAAACTCTAAAAAAAGAGTATGAGTCTGTACCAGTAAGATCACCAAAAGAGTTGGCTGAACTAGATGAGGCGGCTCGGCAATTTGCAAATCTTTTATCTTGGATAATAACGAAAACCGAAGAATGGGATCCTCAGGGTGACAGGCTCAGAGAGTATTTGCACCAAGCAATAAAAGCTAGAACAGTTGACCAGCTACTTGTTCTATCAATCCGATCACTACCTTACATCTTAGGAGGAAAACACTGTTCCATATTTCTCGTAGGTAAAGATGTTGAGTATGGTCAGCGTCTTATCCTTAGAAAGACTTCTTATCAAAAACTTAAAGCAATGGAGAGTTCAGGCTTCTACACAAAGGGGCAGGGTTTAACAGGATGGGTATGGAAGACAGGACGTTCTCTCCGACTTAGGAATGGTTGTGACGAAGCTGAATTGGCAGCAATAGACCTTGACGACCCACCCGTACCAAGCGGCCATCTTAGGGATAGCAAAGTACTTAAGGAATTTATATGTGTTCCAATATTCGATCAATCCAAACACGTAGTCGGCGTGATTAGAATAGTAACAAAATCAGGAGGATTTACACGAGAAGACGAAATGGCCCTTTCGACACTAGGGGACTACTTATACTCACTCATAAAAAATTGTCAAAACAGAGAAAAGGAAGCAGATGTGAAAAAGGTCCTTGAATCTGCTCTAAAGTTCCAGCAGTGTACCTGCGAGCATGATGTTTGGGCCACAGCAGTTTCAGTAGTGAAGGCTTTCTGGGGAGCAGAGGATAAAGCTTACTTATTGAACGTGATCCACAAGGATAAAGAAACTCTTACCGTAGAAGAAGTGGATGGAACGTTGGCTCCAAGAGGACTTGAAAAAAAACGCTATCAACTAAAGGGAACAACAACCGGGTATGTTATTGATAAGCGAGAATCGGTCTTGATGCACGACTTAAAGAAGGCAGAGAAAAAAAGAAAGTATTTGCCTGTAATTAAAGGAGGTTTGTCTGGAATAGTCAGTCCACTTTGCACACGGAACACACAAGTGTTTGCAGCACTGGCAATCATAGCGGCAAAACGGTATGCTTTTTCTGAGGACGATGAAAGATTACTGTTGCAGTTTTGTGAAATTGCTGCAGGTGCTGTAGAACGTATCCAGGAACGCCGAAAGGTAGCCGAATATGAGAAACTCGTTACAGTGTCAAGATTTCTGACTGGACTACAGCACGATCTATGTTCTCCAATGCAAGCAATCGATCTATATCTTCGTAAACATAAAACACCAGAAGAGATTGAGCTCTTGTCGGAATTCATTCTTACTGGCCTTTTGGCCTACAGGTTCTTGCCAGTAGTGTCTTCCCAGGAGCGATCGTTAGGATTAGAGACTTCGTTAAAAGAACGGGTATCGCTATTTCGTAAAGATAGTTTTTTTTTACGGCCTCTAATAGATAAGTGCATTAAAGTTATTGATAAATGCTTCTCATCTCAGCCGGAATGTCTTATAAGTTGCTCAAAAGCTTACAAAGTCAAAGCGGATTACCAACTTCTCTTGCTTGTAATCTATAACCTGATAAAAAATGCGCGTGAGAATGCAAAGACAGCACAACTCAGAAAAAAGAAAATCATCATATCTGTTCGCCGTACAAATGGTTGGACAAAGATAAGAGTTTCTGATTCTAATAACAGGATCCCAAAAAGAATTCGGGATAGTATGTTTAGGTTTCAGGAACAACCTGAAAGCGCACTTGTTCCTGGAGTAGGTTTAGCCCTTGCTAACCTATTTGTCCAGGCTCACCCAGGCCCCTCTGAAAAAGGGCAAGGTGTAATTTCATATGTGTATGCTCGAGGATGTAACGTATTCAGCATTATTATTGCTGGCTAAGTTCGCAAGGAGAATTGTATTGAAAGTAGCTCAAACTTTTCTTAGTGCAGAAAGGGACCAACATATGAGAGAACCATCTATCCTTTTAATCGATGATGATGAAAAGCATGCAGATTATCTGAAGATGCTTAAACTAGAAGAAAAAGACTGGATTGTTAGGGTTGCCATCGATAAGACACTCGATGGCGCGGTCAAGAAAGCAACCAAAGAAATCGAGGAAAATGAGGGGGGTTTTACTATTCTTATACTAGATGTGAAATGGCCCACCGACGATAAAGGAGGGGTGAGAATCCTAAACAAGCTCTCAGAAAAACATTTCCGGAGCTTACCTATCCGAAAAGGTTTAATAATGAGTGGGGCGAGCATTCCAAATGATCCTGAACTTAGTAGGCTAGCTAATGTACTCCATATGGAACCAGAGTGGTGGACTCTTCAGTTGACTACGCCATTAGAGAGACAACGACTTAAGAAAGTACTATTAGAAATCTGGGATGAGATAAATCCGCAGCGGAATGATCGGGGTTAGAGTGTACTGGTTCAGCGTGAAACGGGTTTTCCGGGGACAGCATACTTAACTCGGCTACAAATAATCTTGTTAATCTTGTTATCCCGTCAAAACTTATACAACTGGATTCCTGCTTTCGCAGGAATGACAGGCGTCGTGCGTCGAATAATGAATATTGAATATTGAATATCGAATAACGAATGGCGAATGTTGAATGTTGAGAATCCGCGTCATCGGCGAAATCCGCGGTTGCTTGTAGTCGTTCGTTGTTCGTACTTGGTATGTCGCGCAAATCAGTCAAATCTGTGTTCACCCATGTCAAAGAAAAAACGGAATTGAAGATTGCCGCGGCCACAGATCTCGCAATGACCGGGTCTATTAGATTCTTCGACTCCGCTTCGCTGCGCTCAGAATGACAACGGTGGGGCGAGCCGCCACCCTGCAAATCTCAGAATGACAACGTAAGGGCGTGTGAATCTGTGTCAGAGTCATTTCCTCTGTACTGCAATCCTTCAACTTTTTGTTTTTTTGCGTCATTTTCGACAAGGCTGACGTCAATGTTTAGATAAGAAAGAGTTATCCCGGCGTGCCGGGATTCCGATTTGTTCCTCACGAAGGTTCAATGCCAGGCGGCTGTCGGCTCAGAATTTGCTCGCAAAGGGGCTCTTTGGGATTTCAAGCACACGACGCATATTATAATCCGGAGCCTCGGCCGGATGATCCGATGAAAACAATGTGGATTTGTTCCGTGAAACTGTGCTATGATTCGTGCCCGGCTACATGACAACGAAAGTGGAATGATAGGATGGCACGGACAATATGACTCGGTTTGAGGCGGTTTTCGGGCAGTGGGTTGTGAAGCACCGGTGGTGGATCATCGGTGTGACCGCTCTGGTTGTGCTCGCGGCCTCAAGCGGGATGCGTTTTTTGACGGTGAACAATAATACGCGGGTCTTTTTCAGCGAGGATAATCCGCAGCTCCAGGCGCTGGAAGCCCTGGAAAATACATTTTCCAGGGATAATAGCATCTTTTTCGCGGTCGCCCCGAAAGACGGCCGTGTTTTTACTCGCGAGACGCTGAAAGCCGTGGAGGAATTGACGGAAGTTTCGTGGCAGATGCCGTATTCGAGCCGGGTGAATTCGATCACCAACTTTCAGCATACGCGCTCGGAGGCAGACGATTTGATCGTCGAAAACCTTGTGGACGACGCGGCCGGGTTGACGCAGGATGAGCTGGAACGAATAAAGGGGATCGCGCTGTCCGAGCCGTTGCTCGTGAACCGTCTCATCTCGCCGTCGGGGCATGTGACGGGAGTGAATGTTACTATCCTGTTGCCGAGGGAGTCTCCGAAAGAAGTGCCGGAGATCGCGGCCTACGCTCGCAGGCTCGCCGATACCCTGTGCGCTCAACATCCGGGTATTGACATCTATCTAACCGGCGGAATCATGATAGACGCTACCTTCGGCGAGGCCAGTGAGCAGGATGCGAAGACCCTGATCCCGCTGATGTTTCTGGTGCTGGCGCTCCTGGTCGGTTTGTCGCTGAGAAGTTTCCTGGGAACGTTGAGCGTATTGGCCATTATTTCAATATCGATGTGTACGGGCCTGGGCCTGGCGGGCTGGCTCGGCCTATCGCTGAACGCGGCGTCCATCGGCGCGCCGGTACTCATTCTGACCCTTGCCGTCGCGGACAGCATTCACATCCTTGCAACGATGTTCCACATGATGCACCTGGGCAGACCCAGGCGCGAGGCGATCGCAGAGTCCCTGCGAATCAACCTCCACGCGGTATTCCTGACCAGCATCACGACCGTGATTGGCTTTTTGAGCATGAATTTCTCGGAGGCGCCGCCTTTCCGGGATCTGGGTAATATTGTTGCGATAGGCGTTACAGCGGCGTTTGCCTACTCGGTTTTGTTCCTGCCGGCCCTGCTGGCGGTGCTCCCTATCAAGGTCACGACCAGGCCGAACGAAGCTGAACGGCATTGTGATAGATTCGCGAGTTTTATCCTCCATCGGCGCAAGACCGTGTTTTGGGGCATGTTGATTGTAACGGTGGTCCTGACGTTTGGGATCCTGAATATTGAATTGAACGACAATTTCCTGGCGTACTTCGACGATAGCTTTGAATTTCGCAGGGCGACCGATTTCGTGATCGACCACCTTGCGGGATGGGACGTCATGGAATACTCGCTGAAATCCGCCGGGCCGGGCGGCATTAACGATCCTGACTATCTGGCAACGGTCGAGGCGTTTGCGAATTGGTATCGAGAGCAAACCAAGGTCGTTCACGTGCTTTCAATCGCCGATACGCTCAAACGTCTGAACCAGAATATGCACGGGGACGATCCGTCTTACTTCCGTGTGCCCGGGCAGCGCGAGTTAGCGGCGCAATACCTGCTGCTCTATGAGATGATGCTGCCGTTCGGACTGGATCTGAACAACCAGATTACCGTGGATCGATCCGCAACGCGACTGACGGTCCATTTCAAAAGCCTCAGCACGAATGAAATCCGCGCCATCGACGCCGCGGCACAACAGTGGCTCGAAGCCAATGCACCGGCCCACATGGTCACTTACGGCACCGGCTTGTCGATGGTGTGGGCACATATCACCTCACGGAACATTCGAAGCATGTTGTTGGCATCGTTTTTGGCCCTCATGCTCATTTCCGCCATCTTAATGGTTGCGTTTCGCAGCTTCAGGCTGGGTTTGATGAGCCTGGTCCCGAACCTGTCGCCGGCGCTGATCGCCTTCGGGCTGTGGGGAATCACGGTCCGGCAGGTCGGCCTGGGCCTGTCGGTGATCGTCTCGATGACCATCGGTATCGTGGTCGATGATACGGTGCATTTCATGAGTAAGTACATTCGCGCCCGGCGAGAGCAGCATGTGGACGCCGTCGAAGGTGTGCGGTACGCGTTCAATACGGTAGGCACCGCGATGTGGGTCACGACGGTGGCGTTAGTTGCGGGTTTTCTGGTGCTGACCTTCTCCCATTATCGAATGAGCTCCGACATGGGGTACATGTCCGCCCTCACAATTGCCCTGGCGTTGGCAATGGATTTCTTGCTTTTGCCGACATTATTGATAAAAGTAAGGAGATGGACCGACAAAACCGTCAAGACCGATCTCGTAAAAGGAGACGTAGAGCCATGAGACTGTTGAGACTCATAGGGGAATTGGCCCTTATTTTTACGCTGCAATCCTTTGCGACAGCCGCCCAAAGTCCCGAAGAAAAGGGCCTTGCCATCGCCCGCCAGGCCGACCGGCGCGACGAAGGTTTCGGCGATCTTACGGCGGATATGCTTATGATTCTTATGAACAAGCACGGCCAGAAAAGCGAACGCCAAATGCGAATCAGGACGCTGGAGGTCGAAAACGACGGCGACAAAAGCCTGACGATATTCGATACGCCCAGGGACGTCAAAGGAACCGCCTTTTTGAGTTTCACCCACAAAGTGGGCGATGACGACCAGTGGTTGTATCTTCCGGCCTTGAAAAGAGTGAAACGGATTAGCTCCCGCAATAAATCCGGATCGTTTATGGGCAGCGAATTTTCCTACGAGGACATCGCCAGCCAGGAAGTGGAGAAATACACGTACAAATGGATTCGTGATGAGACATTTTTGAATATCGAGTGTTTTGTCCTGGAACAATACCCGGTGGACCAGAAGAACTCAGGCTATACGAAACAGGTCATTTGGCTCGACAAGGCCGAATACCGGGTATGGAAGGTCGAGTATTTCGACCGAAAGAATTCCCATCTCAAGACCCTTCTGGCTACGGGCTATCAAAAGTACCGGGATAAACACTGGCGGCCCGACGAGATGTTCATGGTCAACCACCAGACCGGCAAGAGCACCAAGCTGATCACGTCGAACTACAAGTTCCGCACCGGCTTAACCGACAGCGATTTCAATCAGAACAGTTTAAGGCGGATCAGATGAGGGCATCGGCCGGCGGAACCACGTTGCTTGTTGTTCTGAGTCTTCTGGGCGCGCCCTCGGCAAGTGTCGGTCACGAGTTGTCCGGCTACGTCTCGGCCGAGGGCCGGTTGTTCTTCAACGATCCGCTGTATCCCGGACAAGCCAGAGACAGCGGCTCGCTGGCCTTCCAGCCTGAGTATTATCACGAATGGGAAGATGGCTCCGGCTTTCTGTTTGTCCCGTTTGGACGGATCGACAACGCCGATTCCGAGCGGACCCATTTCGATATCCGGGAACTAAACTACCTCTGGCCCACCGAGAACTGGGAGCTTCGCGCGGGTATCGGGAAAGTCTTCTGGGGCGCGACGGAGTTCGTCCACCTCGTTGACATCATCAATCAAACGGACCTGGTGGAGAATATCGACGAGGAAGACAAACTGGGCCAGCCGATGGTTCACTTTTCCGCGCCGCGTGGGTGGGGCGTCTGGGACCTGTTCGTTTTGCCGTATTTCCGCGAGCGGACGTTCCCCGGCCGGGACGGACGTTTGCGGCATCCCCTGGTGGTGGACACCGATCATCCGATCTATGACAATGACGCCGAGGAGTACCACCTTGATTTTGCGGCCAGGTACAGTCATACCGTCGGAGACCTGGATTTCGGGATCTATCATTTCATGGGAACGGGACGGGAGCCCACGCTTTTGCTCGGCGTCGATTCGAAAGGCCGGCCCGCCTTAATCCCCTATTACAAACAAATCAACCAGACGGGCCTGGATCTTCAGTATGTCATGGGACAATGGCTCTTGAAGCTGGAATCCCTTTACAGGACGGGCCAGGGGGACGGCTTTTTCGCGTCCGTCGGGGGCTTTGAATACACCTTTGTAGGATTGGCCGATACATATATGGATTTAGGCTTGATCGGTGAATACGCCTTTGATGAGCGCGGCGACGATGCCACGACGATATACGAAGACGATGTCATGCTCGGTTTTCGGCTGGCTCTGAACGATCCCCAGAGTACGGAGCTTCTGGCCGGTGTAATCCAGGATCTGGGCAGTTCGACACGCGCGGTGAGTATTGAAGCCAGCCGTCGCATCGGGTCCCACTGGAAGTTGTTTTTGCAGGCCTGGGGCTTTTTCGATCCCCCACCAGACGAGTTGCTCTATAACATCAGAGACGATGATTTCATTCGAATCGAACTGGCCTACTATTTCTGACGTAAAATAGAGGCCGCATTGTCCGGCTGTCAAAAGGATTCATGAGAAGGGAAATAATTTGAGACGATCAACACGCTTTATTACCGAGAAAAGACAACGCAGAGAGAGCTGCATATTCCTTACAGGAGGGACCGGCTTCCTCGGAAGCCATATTGCCGTCGAACTCATGCGAAGAGGATATTCTGTGATCCTGCTTTGCCGTCCGAATCATAAGCTGAGTGCCGAAGAGAGAGTACGCAAAATTCTGCAATGGCATAACTTCACGCCCGACGGGCGTATGGACGTGATCGAAGGCCGGATCGCGGAGCCGCGTCTTGGCCTTTCCGAAGAAACCTATACGCACCTGCTCGGTCGTATCGATGAGATATTCCATTGCACGGGTCATACGTCTTTTTCCAAGCGGGACACGGGACAATTGAAGAAGATTAACGTCCGGGCCACGCTCAATGTATTGGATCTGGCCGTCGAGAGCGGATGCTATTTTTTCCATCATATGAGCACGGCTTACGTTGCAGGGCAGAAACAGGGAGTCTGCCGGGAAGAGTGGGAAGAACGCGATACGTTCTGCAATGCATACGAGCAGACCAAGTACGAAGCGGAAGGACACGTGCTGAAAAAATGCAAAGAGGCCGGCATACGATTGAATATCTATCGACCCTCCATCGTCTTCGGCCATTCGAAGACCGGCCGAAGCATGATTTTCAATGCCTTCTATTTTCCCATTCGGCTGGGACACTATTTGAAGGCATTATACGAAAAAGACATGGAGGAGAACGAAGGCAGAAACACAAAACACATGGGCATATCCAGGGCCGAGGATGGGAGAGTTCATCTTCCCGTACGCCTCATTAAAACGGAGAGAAGCTCTTTCAATCTGATCCCCGTCGATTTCCTCGTAGCCGGCTGTATGGCGATTATGGAAGATTCTCTGGAAGGGGGTATCTTCCACCTGGTTAGCCGAAAACCTTGTACTATTGATACCATCACGCGTTATGCCGAGGCGATGCTGGGTATCACGGGGATATGGGCCCAGGATAATTCCGTTTTTGACGAGGAACCGAAAAACGCCCTGGAAAAGATGGTGGCTTCGTATATAAGCCTGTATCGCCCATATTTCACGGATGAGCGCCTGTTTGACGACGAAAAAGCAGGCGAGATACTTCAAAGACACCATATCATATGCCCCGAACTTGATGACGAGCTTTTCCAAAAATGTATCGGGTACGGCATCCACGTCGAATGGGGCAAGCGACTCTTCAACGATGGTCGGATGAAAGCCGACACGGACGGATAACCAGCACCGGTTATTTGCTGCAAATAGATACCGGCATGAAGCGTTCGATACGTGTCTGTGTGCATTTGAAAAGCCCGATAACATGTCTTGTCGTGAGGGAAAATCCTTTATCTGGGGCGTGTGCGCCCATGCGAGAAGAAATATGGACGGAATTGATAATATTCCGGCTATTTCTGGTCGAGGAAATGGCTAATACTGTGACCTCTTACGACGGAGAGAAACGCACTGTAATGTCGTTTCTCGGGTATTATCACGCATCATCAGCGAAGTGTAAATCGGGACGCCTTGTGAACAATGAGGTAGGACATGAATAAGACAGAAGCGAATAACACGGAATCCGAAGAGCGTATGACTGAGACCGCAAACGCCCATCACGAACAGCAGAAGGCTGTACAACAAACGCCTGATAAAGCCTCTCAATTGAAGATGGCCGGTGAACGTTTGTTCTCCGTCCTGGCCACGATTCCCCGTCTTCCCGACAAGTTGAATTGGAAAAAGGGCGCGGCGGGTCCGAAAGTGGCTGATTTAGAGGCGCGGATGACCGAACTCAGCGCCGACAACGAGCGGCTGCAAAACGCGATGGCTGAGGCCGGGATTGAACACGAACGGGTCCGTCAAACGTGTGATGAGCTGGAGCAGCGCCTTCAGCAGCGGACGGATGAATTCAATTCCATCCGGGAGACCTTGCAGCAGGCGACGGACGAACGTGGCCGTGCGGAGAAAGACCTGAGTCAGCAGATCACCGAACTCACGGCTCGCAATCGCCAACTGCAAGAGCAATATCAACGTATTGAGGAGCAGCAGGGCCGTCTTCAACAGGCACTGCAACAAAAGCAGGCCGAGTGTGATGAATTGCAGCAGCGTTGCGGCGGATTGCAAAATGATGTGCAGGCGGCCCATCAGGCCCGGCAGCAGACGACCGACGAAATGCAGCAATTGGAAAAAGAGCTTCAAACACAGATCAGCGGACGTGATCGTCGCCAGGAGACGTTGCAGAAAAAGCTGGATGAGTTACAGCGGTATGGCCGGCAGACCCAGGAGGAGCGTGATGAACTGCAGAGACGTTATGACAGGTTAAATGAAGAGTTGCAGGACGTCAATCAAGCCCGACAGCAAACGATCGACGTCGCGCAGCAATTGGAGAAAGACCTTCGGACGCAAATCAGCGAGCGCGATCGCCAACTGGAGGCATTACAGGAAAAGCACGCGGAACTCGTAGGGCATTTCGAGCGGCAGGGCGGGGACTTGATCTCCGCTCGCCAGACGCTCGAACGGATTGCCAATGAACAGGGATTGAATGCCTTTTTCGCGTTTTACCGGGTGCGCAGACGGCTAAAAGGTAAGCAGGATAAAATCCTTCAAAGCAAAGTTGATCTAAAAGATCACAGCGCAGCACTCGCCACTGAGAACAGGCAGCTACAGGAGACGATCACCGAGTATGAGCAGCAATCTGAAATCATGACGCAACGCCTTGCGAGTTTGGATGAGGAATTGGTCATGGCGAAAGACGA
>Ga0272442_10001785_pt1 | contig 31984 bp, 31 predicted proteins | sample SSMForm2O_FD_200262 | JGI IMG/M metagenome (GOLD analysis project Ga0272442, IMG submission 200262) | Marine sediment archaeal communities from Little Sippewissett salt marsh, Falmouth, MA, United States - SSM-Form-2O | ecosystem: Environmental > Aquatic > Marine > Wetlands > Sediment ... | reverse complement strand
GGACGGGTACTTATCTCCATAGATGCTACTCCTAAAAATAGCATATAACAAGATATTTAATAAATCTTTGCCATAAATTATGGCGAAAATGTTTGGAGATTAGACCGTTAGTGCGGAACGACGGATATATCCCCACGGGTTGCCCTTAATGTTCGAGGTTTTTCCGAATGGCAAAAGCTGAGGTCCGCCAGGCAAAGGCCGGTTATGCAGACGAAGACGAGGCCAAGGTGGCGGAGTTTGAAGAAGGCGTAAAGCGGGGAATCGAAGAGTACAAAACCGGCCAGGTGAAGACCTTCGACGACAAAGCAAAATTCCTGAAACACCTGCGCAACCTCTGAACTTCGCCCTTCTTGAGAAGATGATATGTCCCGGCCCCCCGATTCGGTGAGGTACGATTATGCGAGCACCATTGAATTCGAGCGATAATTCAAAAAGTTTACCAAGAAGAACAGGGCACTAAAAGATCGCCTGCTGAGGAAGATCGACCAGATAATATCAGATCCAGAGATCGGTGAGCCGAAGAGCCACGCCCACAGGCACGCGCGCGGCTCTCACGTCGACCCCTATGTCATCGTTTATGTATCAAACGAGAATACAGTCACATTTATATATGTAGATCATCACGATGTTGTTTATAAAAAGGCTCCATATATATTGGAGAAATGTCGGCTTTAACTCCACTGCAATATCTTTTTAAGACATTAGGTCGACTCTATGCCAGATTTTATAGAGGTGTCGATATGCCAACATACGATATCGAGATAAAGAAGGTCCCCGCCATGCGGGTGGCGAGCCTCTGGGCCAAAGGGCTGCCCTTCAACGTAACAGTCCCCAAGGCCTACGAGGAGCTGGCGGCCTGGATGGCCGAAAAGAAGATCCTTCCCCACTTGGGCTCGCCCATGGGCCTTGCACTCTACTACGACGACCCCGGCGCCGTCCCCCCGGAGGAGGTGAGGTTCAAGGTGGCGATCCCCGTCTCCGCCGAGACGCCCACGATCTCCGAAGACCGAGCGGCGGTGGAGTTGTTGCCAGAGGCGGAGGTGGCTTATCTCACCGTCAGAGGACCTTACACCAACCTCGAAGACGCCTACAGCCAGCTCTTCGGCTGGGTCTTCCAGCATGGGCGCCAACCAACGGACGCCGCCCGGGAGGTCTACGTCCGATGGGGCGAGGGAATGCCGCCGGAGGAGTGGGAAACGGAGATACAGGTTCCGGTGGGGAGGTAGAGGATAAACCTTGACGATGCTAGGGAATTTTGACAGTCTTGAGGAGTCCGTAGCGGGAAATCAGAAGGGGGTGTGGAAAATTTCGCCCCAGAGGTGGTTGGCGGCGCGCATCGGGCGCGTACCCGCTCGCGGACGCGGGTGGCCATGAGCCTGGGGTCCTTTCGAATCTGAAGCCCCGGCGACAAGCTTCCGGCTAGGTCCGCTTGGGACCGCTAGAGAAAACAGAGGGCCTGGAGGAAGAGGGGTGGCGCCGAGGGAGCCTGCGACGGAGGAGGGGCGCGACCGAGGCCCGCGCCGCCCTTCATCATGAATTTCGATCTATCAATTGGCCCTCACAAGTTCGTCCTTGACGGCCTTTAGAAACTCCTCTGCAAAATTTATCACAAATTCGGCCTCTTCCGAGTCGACAAGACCTCCTCCGTACTGGACGTTATGCCGAAAGGGCCTGATTTTGTCCCACGTCCTGATCAGATCAACGACCAGCCCGCTGTAAAGGTTTCTTATGGCGAGTCCCAGGCAGCAATGGCTCCGCCCCACGTACCCTCGTGCAGAGAGGAGAGATCTGGCTCCTTACGACACCGGCTCTCTTAGACGCATTGAGGATGGTCATCCCCATCACCTCGCCCACCCCCCCGACGGGAGTCGCTGGGGCTTTGCAGGAGAAGGCCCATAGCATCGGCCAATGAAAAATGGGCTTACTCCAGGCATCTTCACGGCCTCGATGAGAGGAAGCCCTGGGATGTGGTAAAAGTTGAGCCGCGGGCACTTCGACCCCCCCTATGTAGAAGGATGAGGTACGTCATCTCAGCAGGCAAAAGCCTTAAAGAAGACAACTAAAACCCTACGATCAGATTGCGAAGATATCGAGGTAAGAGGTGACTCCACGGTTGGGCGAGAATAACCCAAATATTATCTATACTAAGTACGAGACGCCCTCAGCGTTCAGAAAGGCCGGGGCCTTCCTCCCACGCGATCTCATCAAGAAGGGGGTCTACGAGTACAGGCTCTCACCATACATGAGCTGCTCCAAAAGATGTCGGTACTGCTTCGAACCCCATAACGAGTTCGTACATGAAGACGAGGTCAAGATAAAGACCAATACCGTCTCGGTCTTGAAGAGCAATATTCCAGGCCTGGACAAGACCAAGGCGATCTTGTTGGACGGCTACGACTGTGAAACTGCAGAGCAGAAAGAGAGGATCATCAGGTCTTCTCTAAAGGTGATCGTCGAGTACGGGATACCGCTTCTCATCCAGACGAAGTCTGACCTGGTACTCAGAGACCTGGACTTGCTGGAAGAGCTGAACGACTCCGGCGTCTTCGTGAACGTCTCCTTCTCGCTGACGAGCCTGAACCAAGATCATGCTCGGATATTCGAACCTTATACGTGCTCTCCCCTCGATCGACTGGAGGCCATGAAAAAGATATCCAATGCGGGTATACAGACCGGCATTATACTGATGCCGGTACTTCCCTTCATCTCGGACGCCGATGAAGAGCTGGACCTATTGTTTTCGAGATCCGCCGAGAACGGATGCGAGTACGTCATTCCAGAACCCTTGAGGGTCACCAGCAGCGGAAAACAACGAGACATGTGCTTCGGCATCATAAGAAAGCATTTTCCTGCGCTGGTAAAGAGATACGAAGAGCTCTACCCAGCAAGACAGTTTGGCCCAAAGTTCGGTTCCGGACCACGGGATAACGCCTATCTTTCCGGCCTTTTGAAGAAGATAGACGAGGTCTCCAGACGTTACGGTCTTCCAACGGTCTTCCCCGGGGTCCCAGAGCCGCGATCCGAGAGGAAGGAACCGATATCGAGGCGCCAGTGTACATTGGACCGCTTCATGTAGGGGCCAGTGAAATACGTTGACGTCCCCTTCCCTGGGAAAGCACCGACACCAACACCTTTGAAACGCTAAGCTACATCCTTGACGTGCCTGCCCTCAAGCTGGAACCGACTCTTTCAGAGCCCAGACGTTGAACGAGCTGAGTCCGAGGATGAGGCATATGCCTAAACACGTAGCCAGAATTTTGTTCATAGGTTTAATATGCCCCCTTTTATGCTTAAATTATTGCGATCTGGCTATATTGGCGGCGTTTCTCTTTTGCTTTTGCTGCGATCTCTCAAAATTATCTGATAAAAACGCTACGCTATGACGTTGTCCCTCGTTTTAAACCACTTTCCACCCCACCCTATCTGCGCATCACCGATACACCTCGCCGAACTCGTCTTCCATCATCTCCTCCTCCCGAGAGATCCGCGCAACGTAAAGGGGGATGGACATTACCAGGAAGGAGGGAACCGCGATCCAGCTCTGGAGGAGGAGAAGCTGAGCTACCGCCCAGAGGAGGTGGGCCGGCGCGCATCGGATGACGGACCCGCTTGCAGACGCCGGTGGTCACGAGCCTGTAGTCTTTTCGTATCTGGAGCCCGGCGAGAAGCTCTCGGCCAAGTCTGCATGAGACCGCCTGAGTAGGACGAGGGCCTAGAGGAAAAGAGCGGCGCCGAAGGAGCCCGCGGCGGAGAGGGCGCGACCTTGGCCCGCACCGCCAGGCGCCTCTTGCGCCGGGCGTGGCCCCATAATCCGAATTACAGCTTGAGGAACTTCCACGAAACGTCCTCCCCTCTCACCTCTTTGGAAAGCCCTTCCAGGCTTATGCCTCGGATTCGCTCAATTCGACATTTCGAACCAGATCTGCCAATAAATCGGTCTTGGAGATGACGAAGCCGGTGTCGTGAAGGACCTTGTAGCCTTTCTCGGGGTCCCGGGTCCCGACCTTAAGCCCCTTTTTGACATTTTGCTGCTGAGATGCACGAGGTCAGCGGCCTCGTCGTTGAAGCTCATCTACGTCACATCTGCTATCACTTCGTGATGTTCGGTCGCTTCTTGAAGTTATCCACACGAGCGCCCATGATCCCGTCGAGGCTCAAGCTCATGCATAATGGATGAAAAAGGATATCTTGCGACTCCTTCCATGCAAATAGGATGGACCAAAAATTATATAGGAGATACGATCCTATAAACTTACAGGTTGGGGAAAAATATGTCCTACAGATGGTTCTACAATGAGGATATATTCACCGAGGCACTGGAGAGATTTGACGATCTCCCTGCCTGTCCGACTTGTGGTGGGTGGGGCTGCCCTCTCGAAGAGGTCGAGGGCTGGTGGCATTATAGATGTAGAAATTGCGGGATCGAATGGAGTTTAGAGGAGTGAATCTGACATCCCTATTTTGAGATCGAAATACAATGAGATCTCAACCTCGTCCGCTACAACCGACAACGTCAGCTGATGCTGGCGTCAGCACGCATAAAATAGCTTTTAGTTTCGTCTTAGCCACTCACTTAGAAACTAAAACATGGCTACCCACGAAAAAAATGCGTTTATGCCCCAAGAATCCATCCCGTGATCCCAGCCACCCTAGCAAGTCCCTTTAAAAATGCGGGCTCATTTCTGATGTTTCGAGCAAAAATAGGCGCTCCGCCCTGCAATCTTAATATTCTTGATCTTACCGCCACAAATCCCACAGATAGCCCCCGCTTCCCTCCGCCTTATCAGATAATTTTCGGGCATTTTCTCAGAATCCGCACCATTTTCGATGGCGGTCTTCAGGACGGAGATCATTTTTTCATAAACGGTTTCCAGATCCTTCTTCCCAAAATCGTTCACCTTTTTGTCTGGCTTGATCCCGGCATGGTAGAGTATTTCGTCCGAGTACATGTTCCCAATTCCCGAAATCGTCGTTTGGTCCATCAGGGCGGACTTGATCCGCCCTCTTTTCGCCACCATTATCTCAATAAACCCTTCCTTGTCCAGAGAAAGCGCATCAGGGCCAAGCCCCTTCGTTTCGATGAATTCCTGCCTGCTTTCTGCCAGAATGACCTTTCCAAACTTCCTGACGCTGATTACGGCCAGCTTATGACCTTCCTGGAAGGAGAAGACCATCGCCGAATGCTCCGGATCGGGATCCCCTTTTTTATAATATTTCACATCACCGCTCATCCCGAAGTGCAAAACCAGAACCCTTTCGCCGCTCAATTCCAGAAGGCAGTATTTTCCGTACCGGAGAGCCTTCTCAAAGGATTCTCCTTCAAGAGAGGAGAATTCCAATTTTGAAGCTTCAAAAATTCTCCCATAATTTTCGAAATCCGCCTCGACCCCAATGATCGTTTTATGGAGCACATTATGGGCAAGATAACTTCGATAGGTATCGACTTCTGGAAGCTCAGGCATCCTTTGTCACCACTTTCAGACGGTTGAATTGTCCTTCGAAATCTTTACTAAGTTCGAGAGGGCGAGGAGCAGCCGCAGGAAGATACATCTTATTTAGATTAGATCTTATTCTTCCATCCCCGTAGTTCTGCCTTCCATGCGATTTTCCCACAAGAACAATTTTCTGCTTGACCATCTCAACCTCTCGTGGAGCCGAGGGTGGCAGGCCCCAATCCTCCCTCTTAAAGGCCGGCTTTTTATGGATCTTTGTTTTATAATGGAAGTTATAGACATAGTTAACTCCCGTGGTTCGCCAGAATGTGCTCCTTTAGGCGCAGCCGAGAAGCTCTCGGCCAGGTCCGCGTGATGCCCCACAGATGCACAAAAACCTGGAGAAAGAGGGCGGCCCCCCCAGGTAGCCAGAGATTTAGGTGAAGATCTAACGGGACCCGCGCCGCTGAGAGACCTCTGCCCCACCCTAACCTCGAAGAACTCTTCAAGAACTTATACGAGTGATGGAGGGTAATATAATCTTTGCCTAAGAATTTAATACCCCAGTTCGCTCGTTTTAAATCGGTACGAAAAAGTTTCATATTTTAGCTGCCCAAATATAGAGCATTCATGAAGCGACTTGTCGAATTTCCCCTGGAGGGTGGCGGCTCCGTCCTGGTGGAGGTAGATGAGCCGGAGCCCGAAGGCGGCGTGGTCCGTGCGGCGGCTCGGCGCGGCGAGATCGAGGAGGCGAGCCAGAACTTTGAGGTGGCCTTGGAGAGGGTCAGGCCTGCGGCCTCCGCCGTGATCTCGAAGCTTCGGGAGATGAGCGAGTCACCTGACGAGATCGAGATGGAGTTTGGGCTCTGCCTGAGCGCGAAGGCCGGAGCCTTCATCGCCTCGGCCGGGACCACTGCCAACTTCAAGGTGACTCTGACCTGGAGACGCTGAATTCTTCCCTTTGAATTAAAAGAGATGAACTTCTTGGAGATGCGAATTGACCCTCGATCTGACCGCTGGAATCGTCCGAATTCTCAGGCCTGACGGGACCACCTCCGGGACCGGATTTTTGGTCTCTAAAGATGGCCTAACCACCTGCTCTCACGTGGTCCAGCCAGAGGCTTCGCAGAGTAGGGGCGATCCTCGGCCCGAAGAGGTCGCTGTCGTCCTCCAGGCCACCGGCGAAAAGAGGCTGGCCCGGGTCGAGGAATGGCCGCCTTACGACGCCGAGGACGTGGCCATCCTGCGGCTGGAGGGCGACCTTCCCGAAGAGGTCCGGGATTTGCCCCTTGGCTCCTCTGCCGGAACGAGCGACCATCCTTTCCAGACCTTCGGATTTCCGGACGCAAGCCCCGAGGAGGGGATCTGGGGAGACGGCCACGTTCTGAGAGAGGTCCGGATCAAAGGGGTCAGACTGCTTCGGGTCAGCAGCAAAGAGGTGACGCCGGGATTCAGCGGCGCACCCATCCTGGACGCCGCCACCCGCCGGGTGGTGGGGATGGTGACCGCCATCTAGCTTCCCGATCAATACGGGAGGATGGCGGAGACCGCTTTCATCACCCCGGCGGAGACCCTGCGAGAGATCTGCCCCGTCCTGAAGATCTCCGATCGGCCGCCTTAACTCGGCCTCGACGCCTTCACTGAGTCCGACGCCGAGCTCTTCTTCGGGCGAAGAAGAGTCGTGGACCGGCTGGCGGAGAGCCTCCGCCAGGAGCCCCATTTCCTTGCCGTCCTGGGGCCCTCGGGAAGCGGCAAGTCTTCGGTGATTCAGGCGGGCCTGATCCCGAGCCTCCGAGATGGCGCGATCCCTGGAAGCGACCGCTGGGAGTTCATCGTGGCCCGTCCCGCCGATCACCCATTCGAGCGGCTGGCGGAGGCGGGGCTCGATGGAGCGTCCGACGGGCTGATTAGCGCCTTGAAAAACTGGGTTTACCTGCACCCTTCAAGCGATAGGCTCGTCCTGATCCTGGACCAGTTCGAGGAGCTTCTCGTCACCTGTCCGGAGGACCTGAGGCGGTCGTTTTTGGCCCAGCTGGGTGAGGTCCTGGAGTCAGACCTTCATGTCACGCTCGCGCTCGTGATGCGGGACGACTTCTTTGGCCGCTTCGCCCAGGAGGCGCCGCCGTCGCTCTTCGGTTGGGTGGAGAGCGGCTTTGTCCACGTATCTTCGTCCCTGGAAAAGGACGAGCTTCGAGAGATTGTGGAAGAGCCCGCCCGGTTGGTGGGGCTCGATTTCGAGGAGGGACTTGCCGGCCTCATCGTGGACGACGTCCTTCAAGCCGCGCCCGCCACCGCTCGGAGCACGGTCTTGCCCCTGCTCGAGTTCGCCTTGACCCAGCTTTGGGAGAGGCGTGATGGAAACTTTCTAACCCACCACGCCTACTCTGCCATCGGCGGGGTGACCGGAGGGCTTGCAAGATGGGCGGACCAAGCCTATGCCGACCTGGAAGATGATATGCGGCCCCTCGCCCACCGCGCCCTCGCCGATCTTGTCCACCTGGGCGACGAGAGCCAGGGGCTTCCAGACAGCCGCAGGAGAAGATCACTGAACGCCCTCTGCCGAGACGAAACTGAAATGGAGCAGGTCCACCGGGTGGTGCAGAGGCTCGCAGACGCCCGGCTGCTGGTGACCTCGATGGACAAGAAGACAGACGAGGTCACGGTGGAGATCATCCACGACTCCCTGATCCGGGAGTGGGGCAGGCTCCAGAGGCGGCTGAAGGAGGATCGGCGCTTCCTTGCCTGGAGGCAGGAGATCGAGCCGAGAGTCGATGCGTGGGTCGAGACCTCGCCCGAAGATCCCAAAGCTCGAGACGAGGGCCGACTGCTGAGAGGCCGGGACCTATCCGCTGCCGAAAGCTGGCTTGCGGAAAGGGGCGCGGACCTGAGCTCGGCAGAACGGGAGTTCGTCCAGGCAGGTCTGGATCTGCAAGAGCGGGATCGAGCGGCGGAGAAAAGGCGACGGCGGCGCATATTGGCGGGCCTCGCCATAGGCCTTGCGATCACCACCGTACTTGCGGCCTTTGCGGGCGTTCAGTGGCTGGAGGCAAAAGAGCAGGGCCAAGCTGCTCTGGCTCGGCAATTGGCGTCGCAGTCAGAGATGGTTAGAGATCAGCAGCTGACGAGGAGCGTTCTTCTTGCAGTGGAGTCGATGCGGCGAGATCCATGCTTGGAAGGGGATCTCGCCCTCCGTCGAGGATTGGATTTGCTGCCAAGAATAATCGCCATCATGCGTCACGATGGCTCGGTATATATGATGGAGGATGGCTGGATGGGTCAGATCGTGTTCAGCCCCAACGGCGCCAAACTCGCCATCACAAGCAGTGACGGCACGGCACGGATCTGGGATGCATCAAACGGAAGAGAGATTGCAAGGCTAGAACACGGTTACCTGGTGTGGGGAGTCGCATTCAGCCCAGATGGCACCAAACTTGCAACCGCAAGCCATGACTACACGGCACGGATCTGGGACGCATCAAACGGAAAAGAGATTGCAAGGCTAGAACACGGTGGCAGGGTGAATCAGGTCATATTCAGCCCCGACGGCACCAAACTCGTAACGAGATGCGATGACAACACGGTCCGGCTCTGGGATGCATCAAACGGAAAAGAGATTGCAAGGCTAGAACACGGTGGCAGGGTGAATCAGTTCATATTCAACCCCGACATCTTGTTCGGCTCCTCCATTGACCCCACGGCCTGGCGCTGGGCTTCGGTCGCGTTCAGCCCCAGCGGTGCCAAACTCGTAACGAGAAGCGATGACAACACGGTCCGGCTCTGGGACACATCAAACGGAAAAGAGATTGCAAGGCTAGAACACGATGGCTTTGTGTGGGATGTCGAGTTCAGCCCCGACGGCACCACCCTCGCAAGCGCTAACGGCAATGCCTGGCTCTGGGACGCATCAAAAGGAAAAGAGATTGCAAGGCTAGAACACGGTGGCAGGGTGAATCAGGTCGTATTCAGCCCAGACGGTGCCAAACTCGCAACTGCAAGCGATGACAACACGTCCCGGCTCTGGGACGCATCAAAAGGAAAAGAGATTACGAGGCTAGAACACGGTGGCAGGGTGAATCAGGTCGTATTCAGCCCAGACGGCGCCACGCTCGCAACTGCAAGCGATGACAACACGGCACGGATTTGGGACACATCAAAAGGAAAAGAGATTGCAAGGCTAGAACACGATGGCTCGGTGGATCCGGTCGCATTCAGCCCCGACGGCACCACCCTCGCAACCAGAAGCCGTGACAACACGGCACGGATTTGGGACACATCAAACGGAAAAGAGATTGCAAGGCTAGAACACGATGGCTTTGTGTGGGATGTCGAGTTCAGCCCCGACGGCACCACCCTCGCAAGTGCTAACGGCAATGTCTGGCTCTGGGACGCATCAAACGGAGAAGAGATTGCAAGGCTAGAACACGATGGCTTTGTGTGGGATGTCGAGTTCAGCCCCGACGGCACCACCCTCGCAACCGCAAGCTGGGACGGCACGGTCCGGCTCTGGGACACATCAAACGGAGAAGAGATTGCAAGGCTAGAACACGGTGGCAGGGTGAATCAGGTCGTATTCAGCCCCGACGGCACCACGCTCGCAAGCGCTAACGGCAATGTCTGGCTCTGGGACGCATCAAACGGAAGAGAGATTGCAAGGCTCAAACACGATGGCTTGGTGTATCAGGTCGAGTTCAGCCCCGACGGCGCCACGCTCGCAACCGCAAGCTTGGACAACACGACACGGATCTGGGACGCATCAAACGGAAGAGAGATTGCAAGGCTAGAACACGATGGCATGGTGTGGGATGTCGCGTTCAGCCCCGACGGCACCACCCTCGCAAGCGCAAGCTTGGACAACACGACACGGATCTGAGACGCATCAAACGGAAGAGAGATTGCAAGGCTAGAACACGGTGGCAGGGTGAATCAGGTCGTATTCAGCCCAGACGGCGCCACGCTCGCAACCGCAAGCTGGGACGGCACGGTCCGGCTCTGGGACGCCTCGACCAGAAAAGAGCTTGCAAGGCTCAAACACGACGGCCCGGTGGATCAGGTCGAGTTCAGCCCCATCGGCGCCACGCTCGCAACCGCAAGCATTGACCGCACGGCCCGGCTCTGGGACGCCTCGACCAGAAAAGAGCTTGCAAGGCTCGAACACGATCGGCTGGTGTATCAGGTCGAGTTCAGCCCGGACGGCGCCACGCTCGCAACCGCAAGCGATGACAACACGGTCCGGCTCTGGCACATGAAATCGGAAGATCTGATCTGTGAAGCAGTCTCTCGCCTCACTCGCAACCTGACGCAGGAAGAATGGAACACGTACCTGCCTGGCGAGCCCTACCGCGAGACCTGCGACCTCTCCGACCTGGAGCAAGAAAGCGCGCTGGAAAAGATCCGGGACCAGATCGCAGCCTTTTGATCCTGACGTCCTATTTTCCGATCCTCGGCATCACCCGCCCCGTCCTCTCCGCATACCGCCGGTACTCCTCGCCGAACTCTTCTTCCATCATCTCCTCCTCCCGCGGGATCCGCGCGACGTAAAGGGGTATCGACGCCACCAGAAAGGCGGGGCCGGCGATCCAGTTCTGAAGCAGGAGAAGCTGAGCCGCGGCCCAGAGGAGGTGAGCGGCGTACATGGGGTGGCGGATATTCTCGTAGACGCCGGTGGTCACCAGCCTGTGCCCCTTTCGAATCTGAAGCCCCGGCGAGAAGCTCCCGGCGAGGTCTGCATGCGACCGCCACAAAAGCCAGAGGGACTGGAGGAAGAGGGCGGCCCCCAGCGAGCCCGCCACCAGGCTTGCAGTAGGCGGGAGGCTGTAGTCCGCAAAATCGAGCCTGCTTGTGAAGAGGTAGAGGAAGGGGACGACGATCATGCCCGCAGTGGTGAGGAGCAAGAGGGGCCTGTCCTGTCCCAGCTCGCGATCGTCTGCGACCTTCTCGCGCCTCCGCCACCAGTGAGGCGTCCTTTTCAGCCAGTAGGCCCGGATGATAGAGGCCGCTATAAACCCGATCAGGTAGGCGAGATCGAAGACGTCGTCGAGCATGATGAGCCCTCTCCTCCGTCAGAGGAAAAATAGGCGGCGGTTGAGGGAAGAGGGGGATCAGTGGATAGTCCTTGCAAACTCGAGGCTCGTTCTCATCTGCTCGGCGACATTCTCGTCCGTAGGCTCCATATGACCGGCGTAGAGGACCAGAACGTCCAGGGCCGCCAGCCGCTCGACCGAACGGACCAGGTCTTTTACCGTCTCCCCCGACCGTCGGGTCCTCCCGATGTTCCCGTGGGGGAGGATGGTGTCGCCGGAGAAGAGGACCTTGGCTTTCGGCTCGTAGAGGGAGATCGAACCCGGCGAGTGGCCCGGCGTTTTGAGGACCGCAAGGCTCCACTCGCCGAGGTTTATGACGTCCCCCTCCTCCAGGGTCCCGTCGACCTCGAACTCCGCCGGGTCCTCCTCGTAGAGGTAGGAGCCGGTGGCAACGTCGTCGCCGAGGTCGCAGACCTCCCCCTCCCCGATCAGAACATTCGCTCCCGTCGCCTCCTTGAGGGCCGAGACCCCGGCGGTGTGGTCGTGGTGACAGTGGGTCAGGATTATGAACTCGATCCTTCCGGGATCGATCAGTTTCTCCACGTTCTTGATGGTGGCCTCAGTGTCCATCCCCGCATCGATGAGAGCCGGCACCTCGTCCAGGATCAGGTAGACGTTCCCCTCGTGGGTGGGGCCGCCGCCGTTAACCTTATGCACTTCCACCAAACAAATCACCTCATAAGATAAGTGCAATTCCTTCAATATATTAGTTAGTTGGTATCATGACTTTGATCGAAGACGCTAAAGAGGGGAAGACCCCTCCCGAGGTCGAGATCGTAGCCCAAAAGGAAGGGATCGATCCCGAGAAGCTTTTGCACCTCCTGGCCCAAGGTCGGGTGGTGATCCCGCGAAACGCCCGCCGCAATATCGACCCCATCGGGATCGGTGAATCCCTAACCACCAAGGTCAACTTGAACCTGGGCTCGTCCCGCGGCGTCGCCGACCCCGAGGCCGAGGTGGAGAAGGCCGTGGTGGCGATGGAGGCCGGTGCCGACACCGTTATGGACCTCTCCACCGGAGGCGACCTGGACCTGATCAGGCGAAGAATCCTCGAGGCGGTGAAGATTCCGGTGGGGACCGTCCCCATCTATCAGGCCGAGGTGGAGGAGAAGCTCACCAGCCAGGGTCTCTTCGACGCCCTGGAACGGCAGGCGAAGGACGGCGTCGACTTCGTCACCGTCCACGTCGGCGTCAATTTGAACTCCTTTGAGAGGTTGAAGAATAGCCACCGGATCATGGGCGTCGTCAGCAGGGGTGGGTCTCTCACCCTCAAATACATGAGCGAGACAGGAGAGGATAACCCTTACTACGCCGAGTACGACCACCTCCTGGACATCGCGAGAGAGCACGAGCTGACTTTGAGCTTGGGCGACGGCCTCCGCCCCGGCTGCATCAATGATGCCAGCGACCGGGCCAAGTACATGGAGTTCATAATGCTCGGCGAGCTCGTGGACCGGGCGAGAAAAGCGGGGGTCCAGGCGATGGTAGAGGGGCCGGGGCACGTTCCCGCCGACGAGATCGAGACGAGCGTCAAGGCGATGAAATACGTAACCGACGGCGCGCCCCTCTACCTTCTGGGGCCCATCGTCACCGACATCGCTCCCGGCTACGACCACATCACCGCCGCCATCGGAGGGACCATCGCAGGGATGAACGGGGCAGACTTCCTCTGCGCCACCACCCCCAGCGAGCACCTGGACCTCCCGACCAAAGAGGACATCTTCGAGGGGACGATGGTCACCAGGATCGCAGCTCACGCAGCTGACGTTGCCAAGCCCGGCGTCAAGGAGCGGACCCGCGAATGGGACCGCAAGATGGCGGTGGCAAGAGACGAGCTCGACTGGCCAGCCCAGTTCGACCTCGCCATAAACCCGAGCCTAGCCAGACAGATACGTCACAGAAGAGGAATCGATGTCGACACCTGCACCATGTGCAACGAGCTGTGCGCCATCAGGCTAGCGCGAGAGGCGATGGAGAGGGAGAAAAAGAAGGCGAAGAAGACGACGGGAAAGAAAAAGAGCTAGAGGAGAGCTAAAGCGGTAAGCAGACCTGAGACCTCAAGACGGGGCCTCAGGAGCACGGCTCCAGCCCCTTCTCCACCACCTCGCCCCCAGGCGCCACCTCAGCGAAGACCTGCCCCTCGAAATAGAGAACCTCGGTCTCTTCATCGATCCAGGAGTCGGGAGGGAGGCCCGCCTTGAGACAGGTCTGGCAGAGAAAGTCAGTGGGGTCGAACTCCCATTCCGTCGCCACCTGGGGAAGGAGGAGCCCCGACCACATCCCCCTTTTGACGATGAGGCCGTGCTCTCCAATCTTCACCGCCTGTGGAAGGTCGCGGTTTCTGACTTCGTAGGGTCTCGGGGGAGTCAGGACCGTCACCTCGATCACGATCTTGGGGATCTCTTCGGGCCCGACCCTCGGAAAACGAGGGTCGTTAACTCCTGCATTGATAGCCGAGTCGACTATCGCCCGCCCTAGCTCCATCACCGGCTCCGGGTAACCTATGCAGCCCCTAAGATCGCCACCCTCGTGGAGGGTCACAAAGACCCCGGCCTTCTCGCCGAAAGCCGAGGGCAGATCTTCCGGCTTTATCCTCTCCTTCCGACCGACGTAAGCCGTCAGGGCCTCCCTCGCCAGAATGACGGCGCGCCTCCCCTCGTCGATAGTGAGCATGAGGAGGTAGTTTGGTCTGCCGGATACTAAACTCCATCGTTCCACTCAAGTACCAGCCAAGCCTTTGGATTGATCCCATAGGATTTTCCATACACTTTTTATCGAATCAGTTTGATAAACTCGCAACATGACCAAATCAGAAGATTGTCTCAAAGAGGCCTTCACCGGGGAGTCGATGGCGAACCGAAAGTACCTCGCCTTCGCCGAGAAGGCCGACCAGGAGGGCTACCTCCAGGCCGCAAGGCTATTTCGGGCCGCAGCTGAGGCCGAGGCCGTCCACGCAAGCAATCACCTCAAAGCCATGAAGGCCGTCAAGGACACCAAGGAGAACTTGAGAGAGGCGATTGCAGGAGAGACCCAGGAGTTCAAAGAGATGTACCCAGCCATGATCGAGGCCGCCAAGACCGAAGGGGATAAGGCCGCCGAGAGGAGCTTCAGATACGCAAACGACGTCGAGGAGATCCACGCTGGCCTCTACCACGTGATGATGGAGAAACTGGAGGCTTCAAAGGAGGAGAGCTACCCCTACTACGTCTGCCCAGTCTGCGGCATGACCGCGGAAAGGGAGGCCCCAGAGAAGTGTCCGGTCTGCGGCGTCAAGGGGGAGAGGTTCAAGAGGATCGACTGATCCAAATCGTTCCACCGACCCCACCTTTTGTCCAAGATTTTTGGATGAAATCGCTAGCGCACTCAAGATTCTCTGAGAATGTATTCTTTCAACGCTACGGCGTTATTGAACTTCTCATCCTTCGCTGCAAAAACAAAAGTTACGTCTCCCGAAGACATCTTCTCCAATATCGAGGTGATGAGATCCTCTTTGGAAGCCAGTTCATCATGATATCTCTCTTTGAATTCATCCCATCTGCTCGGATCATGGCCAAACCACCTCCTCAGCTCGTCGCTCGGCGCCACGTCTTTGAGCCAGAGATCTATCTGGATCTGATCTCTGCTCATCCCTCTCGGCCATATCCTGTCCACTAGGATCCGAAATCCGTCATCCTCCGATGGCGGGTCGTACGCCCTCTTCATCCGCAGCATCATCGTTTCCCCTCGAAATTCCAGGACTCGATAGGTGGCGCTCAAGCTTCTCCAATAGGCGCCAGCATAACAGGATCTGAACCATCCCCGTGGCGCTGACGTGCTCGTTTATGGCCCGATCGCAGATGGGAGCCTGCGACTCCGCAAGGCTGCAGAGTTTCTCTTCGATCCCCTCGATCATTGATCGGTGAAGCTCGCCGTCGATGGTCAAGACGCTCACCCTTTTGCCATAATAGTCGTCCCTCTGGAAGGCGATGGAGAATTCCCGCTCTGCGAGGCGGAAGAGAGAGGAGAGGTCGATTTTGAGGTCCGCCTCCGACGGAGGCGCCTCCATCACCTCTTGGATCAACCTGACCGAGTATCTTTCGGGGGGTTTTTCCGCCATGGTGGGCGGCAAAAGCCTCGACTCCTCGATCTTGACCACGGCCTCAGCGTAGATCTTCTGGACGTCGACGTAGAGCTTGTAGTCTGGCTCCCGCTCCAGGATTTCTTTCATCACAGCTTCCCGCTCGTAGTGGCGGTCGACGCAGTCCCTCTTTATCTTCCACCGCCTCTTGACGGCGCGGCTGGGGTCGACGAAGATCGCAAGGTCGATCTCGCGTCGGAGCTTTTGGGTGTAGAAGGGGTGCAGCCCCTCTATGATCAGGACCGGGGCGGACCTGAAGGGGACCAGCCCTTTGATCGTTCCATCGGAATGGTCGTAGATGGGCTTGTTGATCTCCTCGCCCCTCCGCAAGGCTCCCAGGTGGTCGGCCAGGAGGTCGAGACGGTTTGCGGCGGGGTTGAGGGGCGTGATGCCCCGGACCCGTCTCTCCTCGCGGTCGAGGCTGTGATAATCGTCCATGCTGAAGGTGGAGACTAGATCCTCGCCGAGGAGCTTTCTGAGTCCCCGAGAGAGGGTGGTCTTGCCGGAACCGCTGTCCCCGGCCACCGCCACCACGAAGACCCTGTCCGACGATCGCAGCCGCTCGGACAGGCTGAAATTCACAAAAATCTCCTCCGACGAGAACGAGATCGAGAATCGGAATTGAGATGCGAATGATGGGATCTTGGATGCGGATACATTATCGATCCTGCTTCTCCGACATCAGGTCTGCAAACTCGCTGGTCTTGTCGATCAGCTCCAGCTCCCGGGTCTCGATCACTGCCGTCTCCTCGATCCGCTCTACCTTCGTCTCCCCATCTATGATCACCGCCGAGAGGGTCTTTGTGACGATCGAGAGGCTGCTCATCAGCCTCGCCTTCTTCAGCATGGTGGACGAGAACTTGCCAACCCCCGTCAAAACGACAAAGCTCTCGTTCTGGGTGATGGCGTTGAAGGGGGACTGGGCCGTGGGGAAGACGTCAAAGCCGATCTGGGAGAGGTGACAGAGCACCTTGTCGTCGATCCTCTCCAGCTCTCCGGCCACGGGGCTTGCTGGCTCCAGGATCTCTACGGGCTTTATCAGCTCCTGGCCGAAGAGCTCCTCAAGCCTCAGGGCGACGTCAATGGAGGTATCCATGCTCTCGATCTCGTACTTGCTGACCGTCCGCCGAGAGACGGATAGTTCCGAGGCGAGAGCCCCCAGGGATATTCCGCTCTCGAGCCTGAGCCTTCTCAGAAGGCGGCCGTCGATCTTGACGTAGAGCCCCCCGTGAGCGGCATAGACGAAAGGGGGGATCTCTTCGACGATCCAGTCCACGAGAGTTCCGAGGCTGACGGTGGGAACCCCGTACCTGAAGTAGACGACGCCGCCCTCGAGCTGGTGGTCCCGGGTCTTCTCCCCGATCAAAAGGGGGCTTCCCGAAAGATATTTAGCCAGGCGGCGAATCTCTACCGCGGTCTTCTCGTTGAGACCGTCGATGTTTGAGAGGATCTTCAGAATAAGGAGAACGCCGCCTCGCCTGGCCGCCAGATCGAAGCTCTTCGGCCTCACGTAACACCGATCCGAGACCGAAAATCCCGACTTCACCAGGAGATCAGAGACCCGGTCGGTCAAAAACTCCTTATTCATCATTATATATGTTTGAGCTTATCCGTTATTTAAGGTTCACCATCATGATCACCATAGGCGTAGACGATACCGATTCGGAGGAGGGGCTCTGCACCACCTACCTCGCAGCGGTGATGATGGAGAGGCTCGCACGCCTCGGCGAGATAAGGGGCCTTCCGAGGCTGGTGAGGCTCAACCCCTGCGTCCAGTTCAAGACCAGAGGGAACGCCGCCATCGCCTTCTCCCTCGATACCGACCGACCTGAAGAGGCAAAAGTGGTCGCCCTGAAAGCCCTGATGGAGCTATCCGACTTCTCTGGCCCCAATACAAACCCGGGCCTGGTGGTGGCAGAAAAGGTGCCGTCGGAGCTATCCCACTTCTATCGGAGGGCCCTCGACGAGATTTTGGAGGTCCGTGAGGCAGAAGAGATAATTGAGAGGCACGGCCTTTGGTCTCGATCCTTCAAGAACCGGAGGGGGCTGATCGGGGCTCTTGCGGCGATGGGGGCCGAATTTCCGGACGAAACCTACGAGCTTCTCGCCTACAGGGTGCCAGAAAGGTGGGGGACGCCCCGAGAGATCGACGAGGAGTCGATCTGGAGGGCCGACGAGCTGACCTATCCCGGGACCTGGGACACCGTCGACCACCACAACCGAAAGGTGGTCTTCGCCCCCCACTCAAAAGACCCCGTCCTCTTCGGGATCAGGGGTCGGGACCCAGAATCGATCCTCTCGGCCCTGAAGACGATAAGGTCTGAGCCTCCCGAGAGGATGGTGATCTATAAGACAAACCAGGGGACCGACGTCCACATCAACGAGGGCGGGATCTCGAGCGTCGTCGAGAACAGAAGCTACAGGCTCCGGGGCGTGGTGGCAAAAGAGGCCCAGGCGATCGAGGGGGGGCACCTCTTCTTCTCCCTCGAGGCCGAGGACGGTGGAGGTTCCATCAAGTGCGCCGCCTTCGAGCCGACGAAGAACTTCAGGGACCTGGTGAGGGCCCTCCTCCCCGGAGACGTCATCGAGGTCTACGGCGCCGTCAAAAAGAGAACCCTCAACATCGAGAAGATGGAGGTGGTGGCCCTCGCCAAGAGGAGGGCTCAAGAGGCGCCGATCTGCCCCTCCTGCCATCGAAGGATGAAGTCTGCGGGCCGAGGGCAGGGTTACAGGTGCAGAAGATGTGGCACCAAAGCCGAGGGGAAGGTGGAGGTTCCCTTTCCTAGAGAGATCGAGCCGGGATTCTACGAGGTTCCTCCCTGTGCCAGGAGACATCTCTCAAAACCGCTGGTCAGGATGAGAGGCAGAAACGTCCATCCGAGCAGGTAGAAAAAGTGGAAAAGAGAAGAAGCCAGCCTCACTTGAAGGCCGCTTCCAGCGGGGGGATGACCTGCTTCTTCCTCGACAAGACGCCCTTCTTATAGATGGAGTTGTTCTCCATCTTTCCCTCGAAGGCCTTCTCGAACTTGTCCACCGGCTTTCCTACGAAGAGTAGATCGCTAGCCTCCTTCATCACGTCGGTTAGCATGATCAGAACGAAGCTTAGACCCTCCTCCTTCCTCACCATCTCCATATCCTCCAGGATCTCCTTCTTCCTTGGCTCCAGGACCGAGAGGTCCATGACCTCGATCTGGCCGACACCAGCCTTCGTGCCTGCGAAGTCGAAGTGCTTGTAGTCGCCCTTCACGATGTCACGGGCGGTCTTGGTGGATATGTCGCTCTTGGCAGTGAGCATCGCGATCCCGTACTGCTCGTAGTCCTCGCCGATGATCTTGGCAAGCTTTGCCACCTCTCCCTTGTCCTTCTCGGTGCAGGTGGGGGACTTGAAGAGGACGGTGTCGCTGAGGATGGCAGAGATCATGACCCCAGCCATCTCCCTGGTGATGGGGATCTTGTACTGGTCGTACATCGCCGAGATGATAGTCGCGGTGCTGCCGACGGGCTCGTTGTGGAAGAAGATGGGGCTTCCGGTCTGGATGTCGCCGATCTTGTGGTGATCCACGACCTCCATCAGGTCCGCCTCCTTGATGTTGTCCACGGCCTGGGCGACCTCGTTGTGGTCGACGAGGATGATCTTCTTGCCCTTGGCGTCGGTGATCGTCTCCGGCACCGGGACGCTAAAGTGCTCGAGGACGAACTTGGTCTCGCTGTTGATCTCTCCCGCCGCCGCGGGGATGTATATGTCCGGCAGCCCAAGCTGGTTTTTCAGGTTCGCATAGGAAATAGCCGCAGCTACTGAGTCAGTGTCTGGACTTTTGTGGCCAACCACGTAGACGTTATCAGCCAGATGAAACACCTCCGAAGATATTCAACGCGCAACTTCAATTTAACCTTTGCCACGCGGCGTTTATGCCGAAATTATATTAGAACCCGATCCGGAACACGACCAGAAGGACTGAAACGGATTGATGCAGATCGGTATCTTTATATAGTGCCTTGCTTATATTCAAGGGTTCCCTTATGAGGACTGGCAGGAGCCCAGGCATCCGCCGTCGCCATGACCGCCGGAGCAAAGAGGGAACGACACGAAAAGCCGCGTTGATAGGTCCTTGGGGGAGATACTGACTAATGTCTGCCCATGACCTCAAGACAACCCAGATGCGGTACAAATAAGCCCGCTGCGAGGGTCACTGGGCCGACTGCGGATTATCCAGAGGATGAGGTCCCGGAGTTAGCAGAGCATCGGGCGACATACAACATCATCGAGATATTGTTATTAATCTGGATGTTGTTATTAGTTTTTAGTTTATTGATATGGCACCATTTTATCTAACTTCGGTGCATACCTTAAATATCAGCAGCTATTGATCGAAGCCTGCAGATTATGAAAGGAATATTGATCACCTTCGAGGGGATAGACGGTAGCGGGAAGTCCACCATCGTATCCGAGGTTGCCCGGCGGATCTCCGAGGAGGAGAGGTCGCCGTTCGCCGGGAGGAGCTTTCTCTTCACCGCCGAGCCGACGGAAGGCGAGGAGGGACGGCTGATAAGAGAGAAGCTAAAAAGGGGCACTCAAACGGCGGAAGGTTGGGGGTCTGAGAGGAGTGAAGCAGAAAAGCTTGAGGAGCTGTTCCTCTTCATGGCAGACCACGCCCGCCACCTGGCGGAGACGGTGATCCCCGCCCTGGAAGAGGGCATGGTGGTAATATCGGATCGATACTCCGACTCCAGAGTAGCCTACCAGGGAGCCACCCTGAAGGGCGTAGTCCCCCAGCCCCTGGAGTGGGTGAGAGATCTTCACCGGCCCTGGAGCGTTGTCCCGGAGAGGACGATACTCTTCTCGATTGATCCCGCCCTGGCCGTTCAAAGGTGCCGATCTAGAGAGGAGGGGGCCCCCTCCATGATGCCGAAACCTTCCGAGAAGTTCGAGAGAGAGGAGCTTCTCAGAGAAGTGGCGGCAAACTTCGAGGCCGTGGCGAGGCGCGAGCCGGAGAGGTTCATCGTCATCGACGCCGCCCGCAGCAAGTCCGAGATCCTGGAAGAAACTACGACGGCTCTAGCCGAAATCCTCTACGAGACGAAGGCTAAAATGTAAAACTAAAGGTTAGATTTATCCTCCAGGGCCATCGCCACCAGCCTTCGGGCCCATTTGAGCTTCATCATCTTGACCGGGGTGACGTTGGGGTCGTCGTAATCGAATCCGATGATTTTGATATTCGCGGCTCCGAAGCGTCGGGCCAGAAATACGCACCGATCCCCGTCTGAGAAGCCCCCGAAGTTGTAGATCCCCTCGACGGGCTCAGCCTGGGTCGTGCCCAAAACTCTCCTGAGCCGCGGCACGTACTCCTTCAGGGCAGGCATGTTGTCGCCATGGGCGTGGACCACCACCGCCGAGCCGCTCTCGTTGGCGTCCAGTATGTCTGGAAGAAAGCCGTCTAGATCGGTCACTATCACGTCGGGCTGAACGCCCGCCGCCAGGAGCCGAGTCGTCGCCCCGTCAGCGGCTATGATTACGAGATCGGAGGGGCCCGGTTTTTCTGAAGTTATCGACTGCGTGGCCTCCAGTACATTTTTCAGCTCGCGCGGAAGGCTCGGCCCGTTCCCGCATACCAGGACCTCGCGCCCCCTGATAATCGAATCGAGATCCTCGGCGGAGAGGTCCCCATCCCGGCTCAAAAGCAAGCTCTGAAGAAGCCGGGCCGCTTCCTCATCCTCTTCCCGGGAAAACCCGAACTCCTCCAGGATCACCTCGTAGATCGGCTCCCAGTCGGTAAACCGCATGAGATGCCCTCTTTACCAGAAGAGGGTTAAGCCTTCCGGTGCGGCTTTTCGACTTCGAAAGAGCAAGCTCAAAAGAGAGGGCTTCAAAAAGATCAGACCAGACCGCAATAAAAGAAAAAAGAGGGTGGGGAAGATTTCCCCAATTTAGGTGCTACAGCATCCCACTTGGCACAAAGACCGCGCTCTCAGTGGTGGCGACGGGCTGCTCGCCCACCATGCACTCCTCGCAGGGGTTGTAGTAGCCGCATGGTTGGTAATCGGCGCAGCCGCCGATGCAGCAGGAGAGCCAGTCTTTCGGCGTCTTGGAATACTTGTAGGGCACGTCGAGGGTCATGTTCTTCTCGATGTGGAAGGTTCCTACGTAGTCCTCATCGATCTCGATCATGGGGTTCTTCCAGGCAGAGCGCCTTATGTCTCCCCCTGGCAGACCGCCATAATCGGCTTCGGGATCCATGGAGTTGGGTTCGCCCTGGAGGACTCCGATGTGAACCATACCGTCGGTGACGTCCTCATTGATCTTCATGGTGGTGTAGCCGACGCCCTCTTCGACAGGGTCCTCGTAATAATAATTCTTGTCCTTGACAAGTACGTCGATCTCCTTGTCCACGGCCTTCGCATACTCCACCTGGTGGTGCATCGATGTTACGGGCCTGTAGTTCTTTATGCAGGTCTTCTCCTTCAGCAGTGAGTCATATCTGATTGGGTTTCTGGCGTAGTAGCCGTTCCCGATGGACATGGTCATCGGAGAGTAGACCATGGAGTTGTCCTCCCTCGCCGAGATGCAGGAGTAGGCCTCCTCTTCAATCCAGCAGCCATCGCAGCTCCAATAATCGATATCCTCAGCGCAGATGGTTATCTCGTTGTCGATGGTTCCGCTCCCGTGGGCGTAGTCCTTGTACATCGGACCCTTCGCGCCATCATTCGCTGGCGAGTCGAGCTGGATGTACCGATAGGTCATGAAGTAGCCGCTGCCCTGGACGCTCTGCTCGAAGTCGAACGTGACATTTCTATTTTCGGTGGCAGCTATCGCCGTCGTCGACATCCCTACTAGAAACGACAGGGCGAGTATAGCGAGTGTTAATTTTCTCAAATCACTCCCTCCGTCTAAACTAAGTTAGCTAGAGTCTTACGCTAAACTAGCGCCACCCACCTATTTTAATCTGTTGATTGCATGATATATTATCGGAAAAGGGCGAAAGGGCAAAAGCCAAATTATCCAGGCATTCTGGCATTTTTAGATAAAAAAAATGGAATATATAAGATATTAGAGGTTATAAATGAATTTTAACCTTTTGAGGAGGAAAAAGAGACAAAAATAGGGAGAAAATTCGACAACTTGAGAAATATCTCCCCGTCAGCTCTTTTCGGCCTCGGAAGACAGGACCCGCCGCTTGAACTCCTCAAATCCGATGGTGTTTATGAACTCCCGCAGCCGCATTCCGGGCTTTGCGCCCTCCCGATAAACCTCCAGGATTCGCCCGATCAGGGGCAATATCTCCTCTCGGGCCACGAAGTCGCGGAGCATCCAGCCTTCGTGCGGCGGCCAGCTCCCGCGCCCGCCCACAAAGAGCATGTATCCGTCCTCGGCGGTGTACCTCGCCCCCACGGGACAGTTCACTACACACCGGCCACACATGACGCATTTGTCGTAGTCGATGACCGCCTTTCCGTCGACGACGGTGGCCGCCCCCACCTTGCAGACCTCGACGCACTTCCCACACCCGGTGCACTTTTCAAGGTCAAGCTCTGGCCTGACCCTTCCCATAATGCCGATCTCATTGAACTGAGGCCTGGTGCAGGGGAAGGGGCATCCACCTATCCCAACCTTGAGGGGGCCGGGTGTCTTCTCGCCCGTGAACCTCTCGCCGATCTCTCTGGCGAGGCCTGTGGTCTCGGCCGCAGCCTTGAAGCAGTACACTTCCCCAAGACAGGAGACGACGTTCCGGAAGGTCATGCCTGCAGACCCCGGCGCGAGACCCACCTCTTCGAGATCTTTGAGCGCAGCATCCAGCTTCTCCTCAGCAACTCCTAGGATCGATAGCTCCTGCCTCACAGTGATGTGCACTTCAGCGCCGTACTTCTCGGCCACCTCTCCTACCCGCTTCACCTGGCCGGGAGTGAGCATCCCTCCGGTCACCAGGATCTTTATCTCAAACTTCCCGTCTCTTCTCTTAAAAACGGCTGGCATCCCTTTATACATCTCAGGCTTCAACAATATTCCTCCAGCAACGTACGAAGTTATGATCCCGGATGAACTTGTAAATTGTGGTCAGAAAAGAGGGCGAACTGTGGGCTGAGTGGATGATCCCGGCCTGAGAACTTATCAAATATGCCGCCACAAACCACATACACCGCCGCAACATTTAATCACCGACCGTAAAGCCGACGGATTGAGACCGTAAACATTAAGAGGAAAGTCGAGGGCAGAAGCGGTCACATACCTCCCCAGAAAGACGATTCTAACCAAAAGATTAATACGTAGGGGGTAAACTAGAAAAATTGCCACATGCCCATCGACATCGATCTTGGGAAAGAGCTATATTTTGGTTCCAGGGAGCTGGAAACGCGCGCTTCTTCCATCAGACGCGCGAATAGCCCAGCTGGGATGATCATCAGATAGCAACAAAAGCCGAGATTTTATAGAGATCTCCCCCGAAGCAGGTCGATTGAGCAAGCATGTGATGTTGATGGTGCCCCACGCTGAGTAGTGCCGTAGGGAAAGGACGTTAGACCCAGCCCAAGAGCTGGAAAAGGAGGACGAAAGGGGGATGCTGGCAGAATTGGAAGAAAAGAAGGCCCGGCTGAAGCAACAGGCCGTCGATTATAAGGATAGTCGCAGCCAATTGAACGCTGAAGCCAGCAAATGGGCCGCGGAGCGGAACGAACTGAACAAGAAGACCAAGGAGCTCATAGACAAGGCTCAAGAGCTCAAGACGCTCCGTGACGAGTACAACAAGAACGTGGCCGAGGCCAAACAGAAGCGGGACGAGTACAACGAGAAGACCAACGACTTCTACGCTCAGATAGACGAGATCAGGAAGAAGCACAACCTGACCGGTGATCGATCCATAAGAGGTCTGCGAAGAGAGATAGACCACATGGAGTTCAAACAGCAGACCGAGGTTCTGAGCCCCGACAAGGAGAAGCAGCTGGTCGAGAGGATCTCAGCACTCCGAGCCGAGTTCAAGACGAGAAAGGAGCAGATGGAGAAGAACGAGGTGCTCAGAGATCTTCTGGACGAGGCGCAAGCCCTTCGGGACAAGGCGTCTGAATACCACGATCTCGTCACAAAGTCCGCGGAGCTCGCCCAAGAATACCACGACAAGATGATCGCCACCTTCAAAGAGGCCGACCAGGTGAGGGCCCAGGCTGACGCCTCCCACCGGGAGTTCGTAAAGGCCCAAGAGGCGGCCGACAAACAGCACCGAGAGTTCATAAGAACTCAAAGAGAGATACGCGATTTCGACAAGATCATCACGGGTCTCAGGAGAAAGAACCGGGAGAAGAGAGAGGACAAGGTCAAGGCCGAGGTCAGGAAAGAGGCCGAGGAGATCCTCACTCAGTTCAGACAGGGAGAAAAGCTGGACACCTCGGATCTCTTGAGACTTCAGCGTTCAGGACTGGTTTAAACCCAGGAGCGGCCCTTTGGCCGCTCCTCGGACCTGCAAAATCCGTCGTCGCGACGAAGACCGCGACAAACCCAGGGAGATATTGATGAGGATAACCTGGCTTTCTCATTCTTGCTTTGAACTCGTCGAGTCCATGAACATACTCGTGGACCCCTACATCCGAGATAACCCCATGGCAACAAGGTCGGTGGACGAGTTCGACCCGGACCTCATAGCCGTCACCCACGGCCACGCCGACCATCTAGGCAACGCAGAAGATATAGCCAGGCGGACCGGTTCTCCGGTGCTGGCGGTCGCAGAGGTGGCGAGATACCTGGACCGACAGGGGGTCAGAACTGAAGGGATGAACATCGGCGGCTCTTTCCAGGTGGCAGACGTCCTCTTCACCATGACCCGGGCGATACACTCCTCAGATATAAACGCCACCAATCCGCCAACGTGCGGTGGCGAAGCTGCAGGCTTTGTGATCGACGATGGGATCAGAGTCTACCACGCCGGAGATACCGCTCTATTCAGCGACATGAGGCTGATAGGAGACCTCTACAGGCCAGATGTCGCTCTGCTTCCCATCGGCGGACGGTACACCATGGGCCCCAGAGAAGCGGCCATCGCCACCAGCTGGATCAGGCCTCATCTGGTCATACCGATGCACTACAACACCTGGCCCCGAATAAAGCAGGACCCTGCAGAGTTCCGGGACCTGGTGGAGACCCTCTGCGATTCCGAGGTCGTGATTGTGGAGGCGGGCGACGCTGTAGAGTGCTAAATCTTCACCACCTCATCAATCCGGAACCCTCGCGATCAGTCCCAGTTCATTTTTATATTTCATCCTGATTGATCCAGTTCACCCTACAACGTCCCGATCTTTCCCTGTCGCGCAACCGCAAACTTTTAAACTCCGTCGCCGAACCACCCGTTGATGAGCGATCTTCGTCTGCTCTTTGGAACTCCTAAGATAAAGGAAAAAGATGCCTTTCTGGCGGCGTTGAGAGAGGCTCAAAATAGGCACGACTGCGTCATCCAGGCGATGGACGCCTCAGTAGTGGTGAGCGAAAGGCACGCAGCCTTCGCCGCCGAGAAGGCGGCGCGAGCTTTCTCCGAGAAGAGAAACGTGGCCAAAGACCTGGGCCTTGAAATCCTCCGTTATGCTTCAGGCCAAAGACAGATCGAGCGGGCGCTTTCCATGGGGGTATCAGAGGCCACCCGACGGGTCGCCCTGATAGTGATGGAGAACGGCACAGCTCTGGAGATCTCCGATATAATCGAGGTCGACGGCGACGGGCCACGCTTCAGCCCGACAGCCGTGAAGAAGGCCTTCGAGATCGGGGATGCGGAGATCGAGGTCGCGGGCGAGGAGAGAATTCCCGACCTCGTACTTGAACGGGTAGCGCTGATAGATGCTTACCGATGAGAGGATCTTATGAAAGAAGAGTTCTACACCAGGGGCCGATGGCAGAACTGGATCAACAAAATTAAGGAGAGCGGTTTCACCCTCAAGGAGTCCGATGAGGACCCGTCAGCCGCGGTCTTCGTCTACGCCATGGACGACGTGGTTTTGGCCTGCCTCAAGGTCATCGCGAGATGCGAACACGGCACGATATCCAAAGAGGAGGCGATATCCACCATAGACGAGATCAGAGACATCGTCTCCGAGAAGGACGAGTCCCTTGGAGAGGACGCAAATTTGATGCTGGAGTCGCTGAACACCGCCCTGACGGCCGTATTCCTCGCAAGCCAGCGCTACATAGACGGGGGCTACGACAAAAAGACGTCTTTGGGAGATTTGGTGAGAAAGGCGGTCGAATCCGAAGACGCTGGCCGGATGGAAGAGGCCCTGGGGATCCTGAGCGAGATAGGGGCAAGGGTGATCGGAGGAGAGGCCCTTCCCGAAGAGGCCTTCGCAGATCTCCCCTACTGCCTGACGGCTGAGCTTCTCGACGGCATCGACGCCATATCTGCGGCCCAGATCGGGGACGACAGCTACAAGGAAGACGACGGGTCCGAGGACGACGGCGAAGATTCCTGACCGGCCGATTCCGGCCGTCGACTCAGTCGCATGGGTCACCTCGGCTTTGTGGTGACCTCACACCCGTTCTCCACGACGATCACCGTATGCTCGGCCTGGGAGACGAGGGCGCCCTCGGCCTCCCAGAGAAGGGGGTATCGGTGAAGGATCCCCGCCCGGAGGAGCTGGTTGAGAGCGTAATCGACCCTCTCTCCCGAAAGCCATCTCCGAGCGAAGGGAAGGGTCGAGTAACTTTCCTGGACCTGTTTTAATAGGACTCTTGCTGGCGGTGCCCGAACCGGCCTTTTGGCGACGAAGGAAAATATCTCGGCCTCTCGTGCCTCGGATATCCTGCCCACGCCATCGGTGGCGAAGGGCTCGATGGCGATCACGTCTCCGACCTTCAGTTCGACCCCCTTCTCGATATGCCTATTCGGCACCGAGGGCTCGCCGTGGGCCTGGTAGCGTCCGAGGCCGTGGCCGGTCAGGTTCGCCACCGAGTTGTAGCCGTATCCTCGAATGACATCCTCGATGGCGGCCCCCAGGTCCGCCGTGCTGACGCCGGGCTCCACCAGCTCTATCGCTGCGGCGAGGCCAGCCCTCGAAGCCTCGACGAGTTCGGGATGGCCGCCTAAGTCCACAGTCACGGCTGAGTCGGCGATGTAGCCGTCTACGTGAACGCCGATGTCCAGCTTCACCATCTCTTCTCCGAAGACGGACTCGTCCTGGGGCCGGGGGGTGTCGTGGGCCGCTACCCTATCCCGAGATATGTTGCAGGGGAAGGCGGGCTCGCCACCCAGATCTCGGGTCGTCTCCTCGACGAAGTTTGCCACCTCCAGGATAGAGACGCCGACATCGATCATCGAGCTGGCCTCTTCCCGGACCCGCGCCAGGATATTCCCGGCCTTCCTGTAATTCTCAAGCACTTGCTCATCCATAAAAGATCAGACTCCTCTCGTCAAAACTCACTCGTCAGACTCTCCTCAGAGGATAAGCCGCTTCTCAAGGTTGGTAAGGTTGTCGCATCCGCCCTTCTTCACCACCAAAAGATCCTCGAGCCGGACCCCCCCCAGCTCCGGGTAGTAGAGGCCGGGCTCCACGGTGACGACGTTACTCTCCTGCAGAGTTTTGCCCACCTCGGATAGGGACGGCCTCTCGTGGACCGCGAGGCCCACCCCGTGGCCCGTGGAGTGGATGAAACCCCGACCCTCCCGCTCCGGATATCCCCGCTCTTCGAAGACCTCGCAGACCTTAGCGTGGACCTCTCTTCCCGTCGCCCCCGCCCTGACCGCCGTGATCCCCGCCTCCTGGGCCGCCAGGACCGCCTGGTAGATCTCGACGATCTCTTCTTCGGCCTCACCCCGGAGGACGGTCCTGGTCATGTCAGCGAAGTAACGGCTCCTCTTCGACCTTGGGAAGATGTCGATGACTATCGGCGAGTCTGCGGGCAGGGGGCCCGAACCGTTGCAGTGGGGGTCGGCCGCATCTTTTCCCCCAGCCACGATCGTATCCTCCGCCTCGCATCCCCTCTCAAGGAGGGAGACCTCGATGGCGGACTTCACCCTCTCCGAGGTGAGAGGCTCGCCATCGAAGATTAGATGCTCCCCAGAGGGCCGGGAGTTTCTAATCATCTGAATGGCGACCGACATAGCCTCCTCGCAGGCCCTCTGGGCCGATCTTATCGACTCGATCTCCTCGGGGGTCTTGACCTCTCGCATCTCTGATACGGGGCTTTCCAAAACCGATACTTCGAAGTCGTCAGCCAGATCCAGATAGATCCGTACGGGAAAGTCTCCAGAAACCCCGAGCCGTTCTATTCCCCGATCCCGGAGAAACTCCTTCAAAACCGCGGCGTAGGCGTCTTCGGGTCGGTCGAACTTGACCAGCTTTTCTCTGATCCCGTAGTCTGAGGTGCTGGCTACCTCGTCGGCAAAAGACTCTTTTTTGGCCCTTCCCTCCTCCATCCCCGAGACCAGGAGGGATAGAGAGGATGATGCCAGGAGGGCGAAGCGGTCCGGGGCGAGAAAGCGGGATAGATAATAGATGTCCAGGTTGCAGAGGCTGTCTCCCAGAAGGAGAAAGCCGTCCAGCTCGTGATCGGAGAGGAATTTTTCAATCCTTTGAGACGAAGAGGGCATGCAAAAGGGATCTGGAGAGAGGCTATAAAAGGATGGCTATAAAAGAACCGATCAAAGTCGGATCAGCCGAAGAAGGAAGAGAGGTTAAATTGGTCAAAGGCCCTTTATGGCCGACGTTATCTCGCGGACGAAGGCCTCGACGTTCTCGGACCTCTCGATCCCGGTCCCGGTGACGATGAGGTCCGCCCCCGCAGCCGCCAGAGCTCGCGCAGCCTCGCCCGACCGGATCCCTCCGCCCAGGATCAGAAGAGTATCCCCCAGAGCCCTCTTTACCGTCGCCACCATCTTCAAAGGCACCGGCTCGTCCGCCCCCGACCCCGCCTCCAGATAGACCATCCTCATGCCGAAGTACTTCCCGGCCAGGGCGTAGGCTGCAGCCAGCTCGGGCTTATTTCTCGGGATCAACTTCGCATCGCCGACCCAGCCCACAGTCCCGCCGGGATCGACGATGACGTAGGCCATGGGGATGGGCTCGAGATGGTATCTGTAGACCAAGGGCGCGCCTAGGGCCTGATTCTCAATCAGGTAGCTGGCGCTCCTGGAGTTTAAAAGGCTCATGAAGAAGACTGCATCGGCGTTGGAGCAGAGGCCCGAAACGCCGCTGGGGAAGAGGATCACCGGCAGTTTCGACTCTTCCTTGATCGTCGCGACTGTATCCTCCAAGGCGCGACCCGCCGCGCCGACGGACCCTCCCACCATGATGGCATCGGTGCCGCCTTTCGCTGCCGCCTTCGCCATCCTGCCCGCATCCTCGGGGCTCTGGGAGTCGGGATCGATGAGGGTGAGATGAACAGCTCCGGTCGCCTTAGCGACCTTCGCCAGCATCTCCTCGACGGGACCGATCATGAGAACAGCCCCAGGCTCGTCTATCCTCTGCTCTCCTTGGACTTGACGCGAAGCCCCTTGTAGCCGCACTTGCGGCATCGGGTTGAACGGGCGGCGTTTCGCGCGTTGCAGCGCATGCAGATCTTCATGTTGAGAAGTCGGTTTTCAGCCTCTGGAAATCGAGCCATGAAAGTTTCCTCTTATATGCTTATTATCTCGGGTGATCACCGCTAGATGAACCGCGGCGATATGAACTTTTTGGATGAAGGTTATTGGCGCCGGGGTTGGGATTTTCCTGAAAGGGCTTTCTCGCCCCCTCATTTTGAACCCAAGAGTCCCAGAAGGGACAACAGGTCTCGAGCCTGCCGCGTTTGGACTCTTCAGACCCCTTGGAGACAGAAGATTAGTCCGCTCTGCCACCCCGGCTCCGGAGCTTCTTCTTCAAGCTTCTGGTTTATATCTGTTGGCCCCGAACCCCGGTTCGGCTGGACCGTTCTGAACCGGTTCTGGACTTGTTCGACTGGATAGGCTTATGTGGACGCCGGGAGAAAAGGCGGCGGGAGATTTGGATGGCTCTTCGAGATGATGCACTGGAGTTCCACCGGAAATCAAGGGGTAAGATCGCCATCAAGAGCAAGGTTCCCTGCAAAACACGAGAGGACCTGAGCCTGGCCTACACCCCGGGAGTGGCCGAGCCCTGCCGCGAGATCGCTAAAAATCCGGGGCTGGTTTACGATTATACCTCCAAGGGGAACCTGGTGGCGGTGGTCACCGACGGCACCGCGGTTTTAGGCCTCGGCGATATCGGTGCCGCGGCATCGATGCCGGTGATGGAGGGGAAGGCGATCTTATTCAAGGGGTTTGCCGACGTCGACGCCTTCCCCATATGCATAGATTCAAAGGACCCCTCGGAGATCGTGGAGACGACCAAAAGGATCGCCACCGTCTTCGGAGGGGTAAACCTGGAGGACATCAGCGCACCTCGCTGCTTCGAGATCGAGGATCGGCTGAAGCGAGAGCTGGACATCCCCGTATTTCACGACGACCAGCACGGTACCGCCGTGGTGACCGGAGCCGCCATGATCAACGCCCTCGAGATAGTTAAAAAGAGGTTTGAAGATGTCTCGGTCGTCTTCGGCGGTGCCGGAGCCGCAGGGGTCGCCGTATCCAAGTTTTTGATGAGCTTCGGAGTCCGCGACGTCGTCCTCTGCGACAGCAAGGGGATCATCGATGAGAGACGAAGCGACCTGAACCCCTCCAAGATGGAGATGGCCAAGATCACCAACCCCAAAAAAAAGACCGGATCGCTCGCCGATGCCCTGGAGGGCGCAGACGTCTTCATCGGGGTCTCGGCCCCCGGGATCGTCACCGAGAAGATGGTCAGGTCCATGGCCACGGAGCCGATCGTCTTCGCCATGGCCAACCCCGTCCCCGAGATCATGCCCGATCTGGCCAGGAAGGCCGGGGCGAGGGTCGTCGCCACCGGAAGGTCGGATTTTCCAAACCAGGTGAACAACGTCCTCGGATTCCCCGGCATCTTCAGAGGAGCCCTCGACGTCCGGGCGAGGGACATAAACGAGGAGATGAAGATGGCGGCGGCGAGGGCGATCGCAGAGCTCACGGAGCCGATCTCCGAGGATAATATAATCCCATCCCCCTTTGACCGGCGGGTGGTGCCGAAGGTGGCCGAGGCGGTGGCGAGGGCGGCCATCGAGTCGGGGGTCGCAAGGGTCGTAGTCGATCCCGCGGAGGTCGGGCGGAAGGCCGCCGAGAGGATCGGGCTTGTGGAGTAGCCGGCGGCGAGGGGAGAGGGGCCCGAAAGATGAACGCAGAAACGCTAGGCCCTCGGTGGATTTACATTGTATACGGCTCTTGGTATGTAAATCCCCCGTTCAAGTTATGCTGTAGCAACCTTTGTGACGACATACCCAGATCTTTCAAGGGATCTTATCATAGCCTGTTCCCGATTCTTCGTCT
>Ga0272442_10001784_pt1 | contig 31985 bp, 35 predicted proteins | sample SSMForm2O_FD_200262 | JGI IMG/M metagenome (GOLD analysis project Ga0272442, IMG submission 200262) | Marine sediment archaeal communities from Little Sippewissett salt marsh, Falmouth, MA, United States - SSM-Form-2O | ecosystem: Environmental > Aquatic > Marine > Wetlands > Sediment ... | reverse complement strand
GCCGGTGCCATGTCCGGAACAGACGATACGAACAAGTGCACGTGATCCGGCATTACCGCCAGCTCCAGCACCTCAAAATCGTATCGCTCGGCTACCTCGTATATCACCCTCGCAACATAACGCCCTATGTTACCCTTCAGCGCCAACCTCCGATACTTCGGGCACCAGACGAAATGATACTTGAGTTCATATTTCGCATGTGCGCTTGCTTCCAGGACCATCGTCAAATCCTCCCGGCGGGTATCATACCCGCACTCGGATTTAACGGCAAACGATTATTAGGGGACTCGCCGTCCCCTAAAAACCCCTGCTTAACCTGATGCCATTCATCCCACAAGCAAGCTTGTGGGTTTTCTGGCATTCCTTGATAAAAAAATTTGCAAAAAAGTTGCAAGTCTTTGCGGGATAAGGAGTTAGCCAAGTAGCTTATATGTCCAGAAGCGGGGATTGTCTTTCACCCGTTCGAGATGGAATAACGGGGAGTGTCAGGTCAGTATAGCATTATTGCTCTTTGTCTTTTTCGGGATTAATTAAAACCATACCCACTCATCTAGAGTCGGGTCGTGGTTTCAAATAGAAAGGCTTGTTCTCACCGACAAAATATGTCTTCCGGTTGCTGTGATGCGGGTCATCGGACCCGTTCCAGGCATCAATAGTAATATTATAGCTTGCCGTGAAGCTGCTGTTATTAACGCTTAGTATATCTATATACCCTTTTGCTCCGCCTTTACCAAGATTCCAGAACTCCCGGCCCATGTAAGCACGAAAAGCAGATACATTCTCTGATTCCTGCAAATCAATTCTACCTTTTTTCAGGTTGCCCGGCAACTCTATTGAAAACTTCTCTGAATAGCCGTGCGCAGTTGTTACTGTCGAATGTGGTCGTCCACGCCTCAGAACAATCGTAATAAATCCATCTTTCGAGCCGTAAACAATAACCTTTCCGTCGTCTCCCGTAACCAGCCCGGTTTTCTCATAGTACTCGGCATGAAAATAGGGTTTTGCATCTTCAATGAAGAGAAAATCAATTGTCCCGTAAATAACGGCGATAAAGACAACCGCGACAGCTATTTTAATGAGTCTTTTTCTCGTCAGCTTGATTCCCATATAAAGAATTCCTCCGAAGAATTCTAAATCACGATAAAGCTGCGTGCATTATGAGCGAAAAAACAATTTTGTAAGTGAAGAAAACGCTCGTGACTATCATTGCTTTCTTGAATGTGAATTTGAACATCTGGGTCAATATCGCTCCGGTCGCGACGAAGATAAGCGGAAACGCAAGAATGCCGATTCTGGGAAAAATGAAACTGACTATAACAAAATCCGAGACAGTTACGAAAAGCGCCGCGAGAATAATTAGCGCGAAATCTTCCCATGCGTCACTTTCGAATATCGATATAATGATAAGAAGTGCTATCGCATCCGCAAACAGCCCTATCATTGCATATCCTCTGCTTTACCAATGGAAAAACGTTATCAGGCTGCACGCAAAGCATAGGTTATATTCAAAAGGTGTTGAGCCCTGCAGCTTTATATTATTTTCAGGCTTTTTGTTCGAGCAGTTTTTTGGCGTCGCGGCGGCCGAGTTTGCGGAGCGCGACGATGGCCTGCTTGCTGCCGTCGCGGGGCGTCGTCTTGCCGGACTCCCAGCCCGCTATCGTGGGCAGGCTCACGCCTACGAGCTTGCCGAACTTCTCCTGGCTCAGGCCGAGTTTCTTGCGGAGCTTCTTTATGAGAAGCGGGGTAACGCGGGCGCTTTTCATCGTTTCTTCGGGAACGGCGGAATCGAGCTTTTTTACCAATCTGTGTTTTTCGTGCTTTTTCACGACTTTCTCTATCGAACCGACCGTCTTCAAAAGGCCGGAAACCTGCCTTTTAAGCGTCTTGTTTTCCTTTTCAATAGTTAAAAGCCTGTCATTAACTGCTTTCCTTGCGAGACGTGATATTTCGGACTTGAGCGTTTCTTCCATCCTGCCCATTTATAGACTCCCTTTTATACAACTGCCAACGGTACAAATACTTACATCGATTTTTCAATAAAGACATATTAGATTTATCGGGAAGATGGTTCAAGGATTATTTTCTTTTTTTAGCATCGCCATCGCCGCGGGATTTCAACCTGATTATAAGCGGAATCTCAGAGAAAGGCAGCTTGTTGCGCAGGAAATTCTCGATGTAGCGGATATAGCGCTTCGTGAAGAACTTCGGGTTGTTCACGAAAAGCACCACCGTCGGCGGGCTGGTGCGCGGCTGGGTCGCATAGAAGATTTTCGGCTGCGGGCCTTTCCTCCCGCCTGGCCGGCGCTTCGCGACCGCATCCTCGATAAGCCTGTTGAGTATACCCGTCCCCACGCGGTACTCGGCCTGCTCTTTCAACTGCGCGGCGACGTGGACGGGCGCCTCGACCTTCGCCCCGGTCAGGGCGGAGATAAAGACGATAGGCGCATACCAGAGGTTGGGCATCAATTTTCTTATATACTCGCCGTATTTCTCCACGGGAGTCTCGCCGACGAGGTCCCACTTGTTCACGACGATTACGCAGGGCTTGCCGCGCTCGACGATATACGATGCGAGCTTCTTGTCCACCCGGGATATGTCCATAACCGCGTCGAGCAGGAAAAGCACGACGTCGGAAGTGCGAATGGCCTGCTCGGTTCGCACCCGGCTGAAGAACTCTACCGAGTCGTCGAGCTTGCCTTTCTTCCTGACCCCGGCGGTATCGACTGCGACCATGAATTTCGCGCCCTGCCTCAGCGGCACGTCCACGGAGTCGCGGGTCGTGCCGGGCATATCGCTTACAATCACCCTCTCGTCGCCGGCGAGGGCATTTACGAGCGTGGATTTGCCGACGTTTCGCCTGCCGACGACGGCGAAGCGGATTTCGGGTTTTTCCTCCTCGGAATCGGGCGCAATCTCGACGAGCCGCTCTTCGAGCATTGCGAGAAGCTCTCTTCGCCCGAGCATGTTTTTCGCGCTCATGGCAAAGGGCTCGCCCATGCCGAGGCTGAAGAAGGCGGTCGCGTTCTGGGCGCGCGTCTTGTCGTCGGCCTTGTTGGCAACGAGGATTGCGGGCTTTTCCGAGACCCGGAGAAACTGCGCGGCCTCCTCGTCGAGCGGGGCGAGGCCTTCGGAAACGTCGACCACAAAAAGAAGGAGGTCGGCCTCCTTTACCGCAGTCTCTATCTGGGCTTGCACCTTGCCTGCGATTGTCGGGACGTCGGGAATGCCCATGCCGCCGGTGTCGACGAGCTCGACCATGCGCCGGCCTATGCGCATGAGCGCGGAAATGCGGTCGCGCGTGACGCCGCTGAATCGCTCGACTATGGCGACGCGTTTCCTGAGCAGGCAGTTGAACAAGGTGCTTTTGCCCACGTTGGGCCTGCCTACGATAGCTATTCGCGGCAATCCGCTCATAAGGAATCTTTCATATCGAAGAGCCCGTCAATGCTTGAAGTGGCGCATGCCGGAAAATACGAGCGCGATATCGTGCTTGTCGCAAGCCTCGATTACTTCCTTGTCGCGCATCGCGCCGCCTGGCTCGATAATGGCCGTAACGCCGGCCTCGACCGCGGCTTCGACCGCGTCGGCGAACGGGAAGAAGGCGTCCGAAGCAAGAACGCCGCCCTTTGCGCGGTCGCCAGCCTTGAATGCGGCGATTCGCGAGGAGTCCACGCGGCTCATCTGGCCGGCGCCGACTCCGACTCCGGCGAAGTCCTTCGATATCACGATTGCGTTCGACTTGACGCACTTGACTATTTTCCAGGCGAACTTGAGTTCTTCGAGTTCTTTCTCCGTCGGCTGGCGTTTCGAGACGACGTTCAGGCCTTCGGGGGAGTATTCGTCGATGTCGCGGTCCTGGAGAAGCAGGCCGCCGACGACCTTGCGAAGTTCGAACTCTTTGCGCGAGCGTTCGGAGGCTTTCGGAAGCTGGCCGATTTTAAGAAGCCGGACGTTCTTTCCCCACTTTGTCGAGGTAGTAAGCACTTCGAACGTGCCTTCCTCGAACTCGGGCGCGATAACAACCTCGATGAACTTCTGCGGGTCGGCGATTTCCTTCGCCGTCTCCATGTCAAGCGGCCTGTTCATTGCGACTATCGAGCCGAACGCGCTGACGGGGTCGCAGGCGTGGGCGCGGACGTAGGCCTCCTTGAGGGTGGCGCCGGTTGCGCAGCCGCAGGGGTTTGCGTGCTTGATGACGGCGACGGCGATTTCGTCGAAGTTCTTGACTATTTCGAGCGCGCCGTCGGCATCCATTATATTATTGTAGGATAGGGCCTTGCCGGAAAGCTTTTCGGCGTTAGAAATCGAAGGCTCGTACTGCGCGGCATGCTTGTAGAAGGCGGCGCGCTGGTGCGGGTTCTCGCCGTAACGCAGACCGCTTTCCAGAGCAAACTCGAGCCGGAGCGTCTTCGGCGGGAACTCGCCGTCCGTCTGTTTTTCGAAGAAGTCGGCGATTGCGGAATCGTAGTGCGAGGTCAGCGCGAAGGCCTCGGAGGCGAGGGTGAACAGGGTCTCGCCGGAGATTTCGCCGCCGGATTTTTTCATCTCGGCGAGGATGCCGGCGTAGCGGCCCGGGTTGGTGACGACGGCGACGTACTTGTGGTTCTTCGCCGCGCTCCTGACCATGGAAGGCCCGCCAATGTCGATTTTTTCGATAGCGTCGGCGAGCGCGACGCCCTCCTTCGCGACCGTAGCCTCGAACGGGTAAAGGTTCACGACGACCATGTCAATAGGCTTAATGCCGTGCTCTTCCATCGCCTTCGCGTGTCCCGCATCGTCGCGGATGCCGAGCAATCCCCCGTGAACTTTAGGGTGAAGCGTCTTGACCCTGCCGTTCATCATTTCCGGGAAACCCGTATAGTCGGATATCTCGGTGACTTCGATTCCGGCCTCCTGGAGCATCTTGGCGGTTCCGCCGGTCGAGATGATATCGACGTCGAACTCCTTGAGTCCCTTGACGAAATCCACGATGCCGGACTTGTCCGATACGCTGACGAGAGCCCTTGTAACCTTAGCCATTATCAATCCCCCTCTCCGATGATGTTAGAATGATTATCCGTTCCGTTGATTATTCTCAGTTTCCCGGCCCAGTATTTTCCGTGCTCGATACCCGCCGTGGCGGCGGCCGCATCATAAGCATAGGCGCCCGAAATGGCGTCGTAATATATATAGGACTTGTTTTTCTCGAACCATTTGCCCCATTCGTCGATTGCGGACCTGTTCCGGGATGGATTCTTCGAGGAGTCGTAGACGAAGAGGTCTCCCATGGCGGCCTTCAGCTTGACGGCTGCGAGAACCTGCTGCTCGGAGTCAGTCGAGACGAGGGCACCGGTAAGCAGGCCGAGCTCATCGAGCGCGGGCCGCGAGAAAGCAGCCGCATCGCCGAAGACCAGAAGCGGTCGCCGACCGGCGGCGAAGATGCAATGTGCGAACGCGAGCAGCCTCGCGTACCTGACCTCTCTTCGAGGAATGATTTTCACGGGCACATCGTTTTTATCGCTTAAGAAAGCGGCCATGTCCTGCGAAGTGGCGACCTCTTTCCCCTCGAAGTCGGCCTTTTGGTCGTCCAGCCTGAGAACGAGGCAGTTTATCTTTTCGCCGGGGTCGATGAAGACGATGTCAATCCCGACCGTAGCGAGATGGGAGCCGGGAGTCAGGACGCCCGCATGAACCTTCATCGTCCCGGTCCGTGCGAGTTCCGCGAGAGGGCGGCAGACCTTCTCCACGGGCGCAGAGCTATCGGCAAGAAGCATCACCTCCGGCGAGGAAGCGACGTCGCCCGCCACTTCAATTTCGCCCTGTTCCGATACCGCCACAATCTTGGCCGCCTCGGGCATGCCGCAATCCTCGATTGAGAGGGGCGGCAGCTTGATATTAAGTCTCTTGAGGAGGAAGTTGCGGATAATCGACCTGCCCCGCTCGCCGAGCGAAAGGAGGGCGAGTTCGCTTTTCATTGCGACTTCGCCGTCCTCGGCTCCGAGACGCTGCGCGTGAAACTCGACCCTGCCCCATCGCCATACGACGAAAACCACGCCGAGCAACAACAGCCCGATGCAAACCCAGATTATTACCTTTATCTTCGTTGCGCCTTCCAAGGTCATCTTTTCAAGTTCCATGAATCGTCAGAATATCTTTCCTTCACCAACTTTTCGGCGAGCGCGGATTCTTCCCTGCTCGGACCCGAACGCTCGAGGCTTCGGCCCGCGAGCGTCTCGAACTCTTCCGCGAGCGCCGCGGCAAGCTCGGCGTATTCCACGTTTCTTCCGGCCAGCTCGCTCACCCAGGCTGCGCCGGGCGTCATGGGATTCCGGCGCAGGGGAATCGAGCCGTGCTGCAGCAATCCGTCCGGCGTCTTCCTCTGCGCGCTCCCGACGAGCTTTCGACCAGCCGCCACTATATCGCAGCCGATGGTGCGGTTGAAGCACAATTTATGCTCCGACGGGGAGAACGGCGGGTCGAGGCCGCCTCCGCGCATGCGAGAACCGACTCCGAGAGCTGCAAGCGCTTTTATAACCGCGCCGTGAATATTCTCATATCTTTTTTCAATGGTCGAGCCGAGCTGCGCCGAAGCATCTATTGCCGCCGCCACGGCGAAGGTAAGCTCTTCGTAATGGAAGATGGCTCCTCCGCCCGTCGGACGCCTCACGAGGACTATCCCTTCCGACTCGAGCTTTTTCGCGTCAAATCGGGCCGCATCCTGGAAATAGCCGAGGGAAAGCCCCGGCGGTTCCCAGGAGTAGAACCTGACGACGACCCCTTCGCCCGCGAGTCTCATCAACGCCTCGTCAAGGGCCATGTTGTAGCAGGGGTGTCCGGGACCGCTGTCTATAAGGCGCCAAGTTTCCCGCACCTGTCTCAAAAACGCCTCACAGGCTTTTTCTTCAGATAAAACGGTTTTCGCGTCACGATAGCCGGATATGCTTCCGAGCGCACCACCACTTCCACCTCGCTTCCCGGCACGGAAAGCTCGACTGGCAGATAGGCGAGGGCGATTCTTTTTCTCAGCGTGGGGCTCGGGATGCCGCGGGTGATTTCACCGACCTTCTCTCCCTCGGAAAGAACGTCGAACCCGTCCCGCGCCACCACTCTCGAATTGACGACAAGCCCGCATAGTTTGCGCGTAACGCCCTTTTTGCGAAGCTTTTCAAGCTCTTCCTTGCCGATGTAATCCGCCTCGGAATTGGCCGCGAAAGCGAGGTCCGCCTCGAGGGGGTTTATTTCCTCGCCAAGCTCGCTTCCGTAGAGGGGAAATGACGCCTCCAGGCGAAGCGTGCTTCTCGCGCCCACGCCGACCGGAACAAGCTGTTCCGATTGCCCCACCTCGAGCATCTTGTACCATATGTCCTGGGCGGCAGCGCTCGAAACAAATACCTCGAATCCATCTTCCCCCGTATAGCTCGTCCTGGCAAGCAAGGCCTCCTCGCCGGCGACGAAAGCCTCGCAGAAGCGGTTGGGAACGACGTCCGAAAGAACCGCATCGGTAATCCGCTGCAAAGCCATGGGAGACTTGCGGCCCTGGATGGAGAAGAGCGCCATCTCTGCGGTCTTGTCGTCTATCTTGACATCCAGCCCTTTCGCGCCTTCCTGGAGCCGCTCGAGCACCTTGCCGGTGGTAAGAGGATTGGCCGTAACGAGGCAGGAATTTTCCCTGATAAAGAGAAGAACATCGGCGAAAATGGTAGCCTGCGGGGTAAGGAAAAGCGAGTAGTATGCCCTGCCGAGGTCCTCCGGGTCTATGGCGCGCGACGAATGCCTGTCAAGCAGCTTGTAAATGTCCGGGCCGGTAAGTTCGATTTTGCCCATGTAGGAGAGGTCGGTGATTCCGGCGCGCATCCTCACCTGCTGGTGCTCGGCGATTATGCTGATATAAAGGAGCGGCAGCCTCCAACCGGCGTACTCTACGAACTGGGCTCCTTCGAGCCTGTGAATGTCGTCCAGTGGGAGCTCACGCATTTCTTCCTCGATGCAGCACCGGGCCTCAGGCGACCGCGGGCTTGAAGTGTTCCCTGGCGTATTCTTCACCCTTGAGCATTCCCGCTTTCAGCGAATCAATAAGCTTGAGCTTTGATTCCCCGAGAAATTCGGGGAACTGCTCCCATACGAATTCGTTCGGCGCGAAGTTAAGAATGTAATTCATGACGCCCAGCAGAATCATGTTCGCGTTTCGAACATCGCCCATCTCTGCCGCAATCTCCGTAGCCGGCACTTTGACGATATTGATGCCCTCGGGAGGATTCGTCACTTCCACGAGCGAGGAGTTCACGAAGAGGTTCCCGTTCTTCTCGACGCGGTTCTTGAACTTCTCGTATGACGGCTGGTTCATGATGACGACGGTCGTCGCCGTGGGAACCATCGGCGATGCGATAGGGTCATCCGAAAGTATGACGCTGCAGTTTGCAGTGCCTCCGCGCATCTCGGCTCCGTAAGACGGAATATACGTAACGTGCATGCCATTTCGCATCTCGACGAAGCAAAGCAGTTTTCCCAGAAGCATAAGGCCCTGTCCGCCGAATCCCGCAAGAATCATCTTCTGGTTCATCTTTCACCCTCTCCCGGTCAGATATTCATAAAGTCGATTAGTTATTTCGTCTTCAGCTCCGGCTTTTCGTAGGCTCCCTTTTTCTCGCCTATCGGCACCGCATCCTCACCGAACTTGAAGCTGTCGAGCGAGTCGCCGAACATGTCCCGGTAGCTGTTCCAGATTTTCTTCGGCGCCATGAAGGTCGCCGCGTATATCTTGTTATCGTAAAGAGCAAGCTGGAGAACCGACCTGAGCGTTTCCTTGAAATGCGGGTTGTAATGGTCGTAGGTGGCCCGCCAGACTTCGCCGAACGTCACATACCCTTCGTCTATCATTCGGAAACCGGGCAGCTTCGGCAGCCACTCCGTGCGCTGCTTCTCGACGTACTCCTCGAGGACGAGGTCCGACTCCTCCACGACTATGTTCAGGTTCGGCCTGAAATCGTGGCCCTTGACATGATGAGACTGCATCACCGTTATCTCCTCGCTCGGAGGAGTGTAGCGCCAGCCGGAGGGGGGGTAAAAGGAATATTCCTGCGAAGGCTTGTAATACTGGGGGCCAAGCTGGGCGCATCCGGCGCCCGCGCAAGCGGCGGCAAGCAGCAAGGCGAAAACAAGCAGTTTTTTCATATCAGGCTCCTCCCGGAAAATAAGGAAGTGGAGATTTTAAGCAATTGTGCCTGTCACATCAAGCTGAAAAAATACCGAACGAGGCAACAATGCCCGATGCAGGAAGAATACAAAAGCCGCAAGAAGCGCAACGGAAAAAGGAATCAATGGTCGAGTATTTCCTCGATATACTTGTCGATGCGCCTGATATCCTGTTCCCGCGTATTTATGAAACAAAGGCCGATATCGTAGAGCTTGCCTTCCTCGACTACGTCCACTCTCAATACCTTTGCGAACGTCATTACGTAGCGCTTCTCGCTCGGCAGTATGAACTTGACGACGACGTCCGAATCCAGCGCCAGCGGCTTCGAATAGCGGATAAGAAGACCCCCGGCACTCATGTCCTGCGAAATCGGCTCCGTGATAAGGCTCGTGACATCGGTCTTGGGGTCGGTATAGGAAATCTCGACCTTGACCTCAGTATGAAGCCTCCGGTATTTGCGCCTGTCCTCGTTCAAGACTATCTCCAGCCTGCTTTTATGCCAACGAGGAATTTTAGCACGCCCGCCCGCCTTACTCAAATAAAAAACCGCCGTCGTCGCCCGCCGTAGCGCAAACGTGCATTACTTCTGCCAGGGGTGCGCTATTTTTACAATCTCGCGCTGGCCCCGAAGGAGGTCTTCGTATGTTTCCCTGCTCCTTACCAGCCGCGCCCGGCCGCCGGCAACCATAACTTCGGCCGGCCTCGGCCGCCCGTTGTAAGGGCTCGCCATGGAATAGGAATACGCGCCGGCGCTTTCTATCGAGAGAATGTCGCCCGGCTGCGGTTCCGGCAGCATCCTATGTCTCGCGAAGTAGTCGCCCGTCTCGCAGATGTTCCCTACGACAGATGCCTCGATTTTTTCGGCACCCGGCCTGCTGCAGTTGACTACGCCGTGATACGCCCCGTAAAGGGCCGGCCGTAGAAGGTGGGTGAAACCCGAGTCCGTGCCGACGAAGACGTGGGTGCGCGTTTTTTTCACATCGACGACCCGCACCAGCAGGTGCCCGGCCTGAGCGACGTAGAAACGCCCGTTCTCGAATACAAGCTCGAGCTTTCTGCCGTAATCGGAGCAGAATTCCGAAAACCGCGCCGTAATCTCTTTCCCGAAAGCCTTCAGGTCGGCGGGCTCCTGGCCGGGGCTGTACGGAACGCCGAACCCTCCGCCGAGGTCCGCGAACTTCAAGTCGGGAAGGAGTTTCGCGCTCCGGAAAAATACGCCGAGCGCATTGACGAACGGCTTGTGGTCGAGAATGTTCGAGCCGATATGCATATGCGCGCCCGCGATTTTGACATCATGCCCGGCGGCGATTTTAAGAGCCTCTTCGAGGGAATCGTGCATTATGCCGAACTTCACGTTCGGTCCGCCGGTGACGACGTGCTCGTGTCCGCCCGCGCCTATCTCGGGATTTATCCTGACCGAGCACTCGGTACCGGGATACGTTTTGCAGTAGCGCTCGAGCTGCGAGAGCGAATCGATATTTATCATCACCCCGAAATGGCGCACCGCGCCCATCTCGGCGTCGGTGATGTTGGAGCCCGTAAGAACTATGTTCTCCGGCTTGCAGCCGGCCTCGACCGCGAAGAAGACCTCGCCCGGACTCGTCGCATCTATCCCGCAGCCTTCGCTAATGAGCGCCCGCATGACTTCGATGTTGGAATTCGCCTTGCAGGCGTAAAGCAGCTTGAGGGGTTTGTAGTCAATCGCGTCGCGGAAGGAACGGAACCTTTCCCTTATCAGTTCTTCCTCGTAGACGTAAAGCGGGGTGTCGAACTCGCCCGCGAGCCCGGAAACGCCCGCCCCCGCGATAAAACATTCGTTGTCCTTGAATTCCATGACTTCCTACTTCCCGAAAAAATCTCTATGAAGCGCCAGGACGGCCGATTTCACCGCGTTTTCCCGCACGAGAAAAGAGATGTTTATCTCGCTCGCGCCCTGGCTTATCATCTCGACGTTGATGTCCTCCCTGCCGAGGCAGGAGAATATCCGGCCCGCCATTGCCCGCATCCGCTTTATGCCCTCGCCCACGACGCAGACTATCGCGCGCCTCGGAAGCGTGGAGACTTCGGCGAACTCCCGCAGCTCGCCGATTGCGGGCGCGAGGTTTACCGGGTCGTCGACGGTGAGCGATATCGAGACTTCGCTCGTAGTTATCATGTCCACGCTAACCTTGTACTTCCTGAAAATCTCGAATACCCTCGCGAGAAACCCGTGCGCGTCAAGCATGCGAAGAGAGTTGACGATTACGGCGGTGACACCCTTCTTGTGGGCGATTGCCTTGGCGACTATTCCTGTCTCGCGGCTTCTCGGGACGATGAGAGTCCCCCTGTCCTGCGGTTCGAAGGTATTCAGAACCCTGACGGGTATCGACTCCTTGATTGCCGGGGCAATGGTCTTGGGATGGAGCACTCTCGCCCCGAAGTAGGCCAACTCGGCCGCCTCGCCGAAGGAGAGCTTTCTGACCGGCCACGCGCCCGGCACCATCCGCGGGTCCGAGGTCATGACACCGGAAACGTCCGTCCATATCTCTATTTCCCTCGCCCCGAGCGCTGCGCCCACGACCGAGGCCGTGATATCGCTGCCGCCCCTGCCGAGAGTAGTAACCTCGCCGCCCTTCGTTCGGCCGAGAAAACCCGTGATTACCGGCACGCCGGGAAGCTTTTTTATGGATTTGTGCAGCAAGCCGTGCGACTCCGGCAGAATCTTCGCTTCGCGATAGGCGCGGTCTGTCAGCATTCCGACGTCGTACGCGTTGTGCGCGGACGAATCGACCCCGAGGCTCTGAAGCGCGCCGGACAGCAGCTTCGTCGAAGCCCTTTCGCCGAACGAAAGCAGCCTTGCCTCGTTGGCGCCCGAAAGCTCCCTGGCCTTGGCCACCCTCTCTACCACGCCGCGAAGGAAATACGCGTCGCGGTCAATCAGCTTGTGGTCGAGGCCGAGTTTCGCGATTATCTCCTCGTGCCGCCCGAGAATCTCCTCGACGTCCCTTTTCCATGGCTTGTGCGAAGCCGCGTTCGCGCCGAGCTTCTCCAGCTTGTCAGTAATCCCGCCTACGGCCGAGACCACGACGACGGGCTTTTTCCGCAGCCTGCCCTTGACAATCCCGGCCACCTGCATAATCCTCGCCGCGTTTCCGACCGAGCTGCCGCCGAATTTCATGACTATCATCAAGAATGCTCCTAAAACGGGAACCGGCAATTTTAGTGCGGCGAGCCGCCGTGTCAAGCCAAAACGGCGCTAACGCTTTTCGCTTCTGGGTTTTTTGGCCTTTGCCGGTTTCTCTTCCTGCATGTAGGCGTGTATAACGCACTCGCTGCGATGCTTGCAGGCTTTGCCGGGCTCCGGGCATCCCTCCCCGGAAGCGACATCCACATCCACCTCGAACTTCCTGCACCTGGCTTTTTGAGACCCGCCCATTGCATCATTCCTTAGTGAAGAAACCCTATTCTTCTTTTCTTTTTCTTCACCCCGACCTTGACGACGCGCAGGATAAGCTGCACGGAGAGCATGTGCGAGAGCACGGCGCACTCGTTTCCCATCGCGTCTATCCCGTGAAATACCATCATGTACGGGTTCTGGAATCCGACGCTTGTTACGAGTATGGGCTCGCTGGGCGAGGGATAATAGTAAATGAGAAGCTGCTCGTCCTTCTCTACGTTCTTCTGAATCTCCTCGATATTTTTCCTGAGCTGGTCGTAGAAAGTATCGGCCAGCTTGTAATTGTCGGGAAGCTGGATGCTCGGCATCCTGAAATTCGGTATCTTTACCCCCGTGAACTTGTTTTCGAGGTCGAACGGGTTAAACACGGCCTTCTCCTTTTTCCAAATCAGATGCAAAGAGACGACAGTATACCCGTTAGCCGGCCGGGCTTCAAGAACGCGAATATCGAACTCCATCTGGACCAAAGATGGGGAGCAGATCAAGCATTATACTCTACAATATAACACTGGACCAGCTTTAGAGGGTCAAGTCATGGTCAGCTTGATAAATTGTTCTCTGAGTTTTTTATTCGGATTCCCGTTTTTAGTGCCGAAAACCAGTTTGCCGGTAGATTTCTTTTTCACACTCGCATGTCGTTTTGAGAGGAATTCAAGGAAATGGTCAATGACCGCCTGGTATCTTTTCACAGATGAGGGTGCAAGATTTGTCTCGGCATATTTTCTGTATTCATGGAAAAAAATCTTCCAGACTTCTGTCTTTTTGTAGCGACACCGAGTTCATTTTTTACTACAGCTAATTCCGCATCTACCAATGCAACCTGGGCAACTTTTTTCGATTTGCCTATCTTTTTTCTGATACGCCGACCGTTGGCGTAATAGTCGATATACCAGTTGCCGTGCTTCTTGAAGAGTGTTCCCACGGTCGTTCCCCGAAAATTACAGCCACTTCACGGACACCATGGGAATACACTATGCGCGTAACATGTTGTCAAGCAACAACTTACAAAAACAGAACGGAGAGGGCGGGATTCTTCAAGTGCTCTCTCCGTAATTCCTTTCCATAGAACAAGTTATGACGCAACTCTTGTCTGAGTAAAAAGTTACAATTTGTTTTGATACTTTTCGCTAAGTTTTTATTTAACATGATTTTGGTATCCAATAGTCCCAATTCAGTCCCAACACATATTACTATAAGACAATACTCCTGCCTTTGTCAGTATTGGCTTTTCAGCTTAAAATATCCAAATTTCATTACTAACGCGCTGTAATACTCATCTTCTTAGTAATTTCGGTATAGGTTGTAGTCATATTAAGGAAGTTCTAAATCAGAATAACCATTGATCTTCAACCATTCAGAAACTAACAATACATAGTCATTGAATATTATTTCTGAAGGATCAAGATTAAAATTATCACATAGCGTGGGATATTCTAATTGAAATTCTTCATAACGGTTCCAAATAAAATTTGCACCGGGAAGGGTTTTTCGATCTGAAGAAGATAAGAGCCAATTACGTACTTCTTTTGAAGCTTTTTTAGGGTCACCATTATAACCAGAAATATCTTGACCACTAATATCAGAAAGAAATCTTTGATAGCGATATTTTTCAATATCAAGTGTGAGACATACTTTTCTTGAGTGTTTTTTACCACCAAACTTTTTTACACCAAGAAATATACCTAATTCAAATGGCATATTAAATCTTGGAAGTCCAGTATTGTCATCAGGATCGGTTAGGGATATATCATGAATTCCATATTTACATTCAGATATAATTTTATATATTTTATCTATTCTGACATCGCTTGAATCGTGTGTTTCAATTGCGCACCTTGCTCTAAAACCACAATCATGAATAGTAAATACGACAGCGTTAAAAATAGGTTTATAATCTTCATCGAATGGATAGTTGTAAAATACATTTTCTGTGTATCTTGATTTTGTCATTTTAGATTTCTATTTCTTTTTGCTACTTTTACTTAATCTGAAAATAGCTTTTCTTGCAGCTGCTTTGTTTATTGTTGTTTTTCCAACTGGCCCTAAAATGGTTCTAGCTTCAGGATTTGTAATAACAACACTTTTTTTTAAGACTCCTTTTTCTTTCAATGCCTTAATTGATTCTCTAACTGTTTTTATAGAAGAAATCTTCATTTTTGATGCAATTTGCTGCAATGTTATTGATTTATCATTTTTTTCTAATCTTTCATTGATAAATTTAAGAATTTTAGTCTGTTTTTCGGTTAATTTTACTTTTGCCATTTCCTCTAACTCCTTAACATCTAATGGTTATTAAAATATACCACACGATGTAATGCCACTGCAAAAAAATTATTCGAAGTTTCGATTATACTCCAAATTCTACAGGATAGAAATATTCGATATGCCTTTAGATACATTCTTTTCTTTAAGATGTTGAAGCTTTCTGAGATAGTTAGGCATATTTATATTATCTATTAAGCACTTTTACTTCGATACCTAATGATTTAAATTCTTCAACTCTTGACTCAAACTCTTTTTTACCTGTCTTGGGTTTTGTCGTAACCAAAATATATTTTTTCCCTTTATCTATATCAGCCTGGATGGTTTTACCTTGCCTTATTGTAACAGGCATTTGTGCGCCTTGCAGCTTAGTGTGATCTGCAGCAATAATAACTTCTTTACAAGCTTCAATGATACCAAGACTCTGTACTGAGCTATCTGTTTCGATAACAGTCGGTCCTTTTTTACTATTAATAGCTGAACATCCAATAATACCTCTCTCGATCTTGTTTAAATTCCTGAATGTTTTACTGGCAATAGATTTTCTATTTCCAACAACCAATCCACCTAAAACAGCAACTGTATTCTCCTCAAAAACCTGTGGCGAAGATTTTAGCCAATCACAAATAAGCGCTAGATTACATGTGAATATTCGCATATTTTTTATATGTTTGGCTGAAGTTATTGCTTTCCCAATATACCATACAGTAGTACCACCACCGAGGACAACCTCATCACTTCCTTGTAAAAGTTTGCTTACAACATATTTGGCAATTATCTGCTTTTCTAGTCGAGTAGTACTTAATCTTTCATTAAAATATTCCACGCTGCCTCAAAATAATAGCGTTAATTTACTAATAATCATTAATCCTAATATATTCATAAATCAGATTTTTTCCAGAAATTTCTGGAAAATTTTCTTGAAATTAATAATTAAATTTTGTTTCTTAATATAAGTACTAGAAACTTATAAAACTTGCTATAAGTATTTATGTGATTTGTGTTTTATACAAAAGTATACAACCTAAATGAATATTATTTGTTGATAAGGTACTTTTGGAAAAATCTAGTTTAAAAATACTGTATTTGAGGAGATATACAGTTGAGTAAGGTTCTTTTTAATAAAACTCTATGGTTTTCGGAGCCAAGAGGTTTTGCTTGCAACCTAGTAACTAGGTCGGAGCTATTCGTCCATGAAAAAAGTAGCGAAACTCCTCCAAATCAACCGGAAGCTAGTTGTTTTGCTTCTTTATGGTTGAACAGAAATCGTAGATACCTTAGCCTAGCATATCCGGGAAAAACAGTTGTTATATGGGATAATGAAATCAAAAAAATTTATGATGGCCGTGTCGATCGCAGTGTGATTAAAAGATTTGTAGATGAGAACTGCCCTCACAATGATTGGGCTTACAAGTTTGTTACTCCCAGAGGGCTTCATATTCTGTAAATCCCTAATATTATAATTGGAAAACACCAAGACGCATGACTAACACCCCGGAAGTAGATATAAGAATCATCAACACTATAACTCACCAATGGGAGAATCTTCCAGCATATCTAGATACTGGATTTGAAGGATTGGATTGTAAACTACTACTTCCCAAAACAATCGCTGACGAATGTGGACTGGAAATAGAAGATGGGAGAATTGGTCATGCATGGCAAGTCGTTCACCCACTAGTTTACCATTACACTATAATCTCACAATTACAGTTTCCTGCACCCGATGGTACATGGATGGATATTTTTAATATAAATGCTGCTGTGTGTGAATTCCCGCTCAATTACTTAGAAGATATAGAAGTTACTGATTGCACTCGCCCAGAAGTACATAACAGTATGGCTGATAAAATTCTTGTTAGTCTTGGGTTTTTTGAAAATCTTCCTTACTCAATTGAAGATTATTTAACTGAGGACCCTCTACTTGATTTATAGAATTGCACCAGAGAATTTGAATAGCAATCAATGGTAGCTAGTGCCTAAAATAGAATAAAGTTAATCAAAATTCGCAAGAGCTACTTCTTGACATTTTAGAAGCAAGTAGTAAGTTCTTTCCAATATCATCTTGCCAAGAAGAAGTACAGTGACTATAAACCTGATTTTCTTCTTCTGAAAGTCCAACATTGTCTGTCGATAATTCATTAAGTAGATCAAGATTACACATTGCAACAACAAGAAAGCGTACATATTGTAGTATTTGTTTTCTCCGATCAATGTAGAATGCTCGATATTTACTAGTTGAAAGGCCTGCAGTTTTCTCTTTTTCTTCAAAAAGACCTTCAGAAAATTCGTAAGTTATAATAGCTGCTAGAAAGCCACCAATCGACCATTGCCCATCAATTGTTCGATATACAAAAGCAGTCATATTTCGGACAAACACGTTGGTAAGCAGCATGTTGCATTCTTCAATAGCTATAGACTTGTTGGTTTCGAAGCCCTTCTCATTAAGCAAATCTCCAACTTCACGCCAGTACCATTCTTGCATTTTCTGCCAAGAATAGTCACAGGCAACAGCTGTCAGGTAGTCACACAACGTGTCTTCTAATAAGCGCATTAGCAGTTGTTTATCGGCACTTCTTTTGACCAGGCGTATTGGACCTGAGATAGTTTCCCACATTTTTCGCAATTTGTCACTTAAAAGACCTAGGATATTTTCTTTATTTGTTGTATTTGACAACTCATTAAACTTCAATTTTTGCCCTACTTGGTTAATTGTTATTTCGGCTTGTTTTCTCTCTAACTCCCAGTCAATGTCTACTTTTTCGTAATTAAAATAATTATCGAAAGATTTCAGACATTCTTTAATTGGTTCTCGGATTTCTGCAAAGAAGTGAACAGCCTCGTGATAAACAACTACTGGACCATAACGGAGCGAGTAAGCATGCCTGACTGGTATTGTCACCAAGGCACACCGACCAAGCCGCGTAATACTGGGGTGAGATCCCACTCCCCACTTAAAGTAACCACTTGATACGGTAGATCTATAACCAATCGAACATATTACTTTTATGAAATTTGACGGATCATTATCATCCAATATTCCAAGTAACCTACCTATTGATTTGAGGGCTCGTGAGTAAAGGAAGCACCAAATCCTGAGCACTTTTTGAGCGCCTTCTACTCCGTATTCAAGAGACATGCTAGCACTATCTAACATTCTATAAGAAGTTATTATTGTGTCACGTAGAATTTTTTCTGCTTCCCCCACAAGAAACATCGATAGTTCTTCTTTTTCAGCTAAGCTAACAGTATTTTTGTATGCGATGTTGTATTCGTCTAACAGAGCCTGCAAGTTAGAGTAACTTTCGCTATTAAGTTTCTCATTCAATCCACAAGAACAAAATCTGAAAATATTAGCAACAGTCGCCAAATAAGGATATTTATTTTCCTCTTCGAAAGAAAAAGGTAGCCTTCTTTCCATAGGAAATACTTCCAAGTTATTAGTTATGTCAGAATTCTTTTTTCCCTCAATTTTTTTAGGATATTTAGTATGAATATATTTCATGCTAAATACTGTTGAACTTCTGCTTATACTCTTATTATTATCTAAAAATTGTTGCAGTAAATCCTGAGACTCACCCAGTTGTTTTAGGTCTGCATCGACTATCATATCATATCTACCAAAAGTAATACGGCAATTATTCTCTCCCCATATTTTTGCTGCCCGTGCTTGCGATTCAACTATATCTTCTGAGGGTACTATTCTGAATCTGTGCAAAAGCCGCACAATGTCATTTGTATTATCTGAAGATAGATTGTTCGAACTGAAAATTCGCATTGCTGGGTAAGTGTACACTGTAAGAGGTTTTGAATAATTGCATAATTCTATAACAGCTTCTGCAGTAGTATTAAGACTGTCTGACGAAAGAATAACGAAAACGTCAGACCATCCCGTACTAAGTCCTATACCGACATCTACTTTCGAGGAGAATTTGTTCCGCCAATCGCTTGTTTTATCAATTACTAGATGTTTATATATGGCCTCTTCATTAGGAAGTGCAGGATCGTTAATAAGTTTTAGGTAAGTTAAAGACAAAAATGGCCGCTGATTACTAACTACATGCCAAACATCCTCACTTTTCCCAAACATTACTACAAGAGAAGGTCTAATTCCATTAACTGTATTAGGCATTATCTCGAAACGTGGACTTAAGACTTCATTTAAGTTCTTTTCTGCTTTAGATATTTGAATGAAATCAAAGGCACCTAAGCTAAGGAAAGACTCAATACCATGTGACTTAGTATTCAACATGAACTTCATTGTGTTTTTAATATGCATTGGTACAGTTTTGAGAAGCTTAATCTTCAGCGCTAACTCGAAATTGTTACTATAGGTGTAAATAGGTGATAATTTATTCATTCATATCTCCTACGAACTCGGCTTTTTTTAAAAGACCATAGATATTCAATTCACACACCTTTTAGTAACATATATTAACATGTTAAAAATAAAATGTCAAGGCTGTCACACAATTTGGAGTTTCAGAATAATTACTCCTCTATAAAAAAGCTTTACCTATTTATCAATTAACTAATATACAAATTTTTTATCAAAATAATCTATATCTAATTTTGAAGTATATAACCAATAAGTATTTGCGGTTGACATTTACATCATCACTATTAAAATTGTACAAGGACGATTAAAAAAGTCGTTACTTCAAAGGGGAAAAATCGGGAATGAACAAAGAAGATATTTGGAAGCAAAGAGATTATGTTTGGAAATACTTTGAAATGCATGCAGCTCAGCGCATGAAGATATTTAATTTCTATCTTATATTATCCGGTTTTACTATAGGTGGTTTTTTTACTCTTCAGAAACAATTCTTAGGATATAAATGGTTATCAATACTGCCGTTTCTTCAATTTTTTCTTACTGTTGTCTTTTGGTTGTTAGAAGTACGGACAAAACAATTAGTCAAGAACGGTGAAAATGCTCTAAAGGAACTTGATAATCAATTGGACTATGATATTGAGAGGATTAATGCTGAAATTTTTAATTTATTTCAAAACGATGATCGCATAATGGATGGGTCAAAGAAGTTATGGTTTATTAAACTCTCAAAATACAGCTATTCCGATTGTTTTAATGCAGTTTTCCTTGTTTTCCTCTTGCTGTCTCTTATTACAGGAATAATGTGTTTGTACATTGGATACAAGTAGCATATTTAATATGAAGAAGAGTAAAGTAACAATCTTAACAAGCGGGGGTATTGATTCTACTGTATGCATTGCTTTCTATATTAACCAAGGATTCATTGTAGAAGGTCTATTCATAGATTATGGTCAACCCGCGTTATTGCGCGAAAGAAAAGCAATAAAAAAGATTGCAAAACACTATAAAATTACAGTTCATGAAGTGAAATGGAAAGGCGTCATCGAAAAGCAATCCGGTCTCATTATTGGCAGAAATGCCTTTTTCCTTTTAAGTGCTCTAATGGAGTCACCTCCTAACACACGAATCATTGCTTTGGGGATTCACAAAGGGACAGATTATCCTGATTGTTCAAAACTATTCTATAAAAGAATGCAGTCGGTACTTGATATATATACAAAAGGAACAGTCCAATTCGGTGCTCCTTTCATAGATTTCACGAAAGCTGAGATCTGGCATCTTGGTAAAGAATATAATGTGCCATTTGAATTAACTTATAGCTGTGAAAAAGGACTGAAGCAACCTTGCGGTAAATGTTTATCATGTAAGGATTTGGAGAAACTGAATGCTAGCGCGTAGAGGTACAATCAAATTAAGAAACGATATACCTTTAGATCTTCCCAGGCTTGTACCATCTTTTTCAAGTAAAGGATTCCCAAGTATACGGGAAGGGAAAGGGAAAAACCGTAGGGATTATAGTGAGAGCAGTCATGCATTGGAGGCCATTGGTCCACTTATAAAAGACTCGATATTAATAAGTGCTTATGACCTTCATCACGAGAAGTTTAAGGAACCAGAGCGTTTTTATAATAATAAAGAACTAGTTTTTATTGATAGTGGTGGGTATGAATTACAGAAGTTTTATGATTCTACCGAACCTTTCCAACCACCGTTTGAGCCCGCACCATTTCACTACTCGGATTATAAGAGGGTTTTAAAAAATCTACCTACGCATATTCCTATCGTTATTGCAAATTACGATTGGAAGAGTCGGAGAAAAGATATCCCATATCAAATAGAACATGCTGAAAAACTATTTAAAGCATATCCCACTTTTCTTCATAATTTCATTATCAAGCCTACAGGAAAAGATAAATATCTTATGCCGGATAAAATCGCAAAGCATGTAAAAAAGCTGAAACGTTTTGATATTCTTGGTGTAACTGAGAAGGAATTGGCAGACAATCCTTTAGATAGACTCACAAACCTGGCCAAGCTTAGGATAATAATGGATAAAGCTGGTGTGGATATACCCATTCATGTGTGGGGCGGTCTCGATCCCATTATGACACCCCTTTATTTTTTCATGGGCGCTGAAATATTTGATGGGATATCTTGGCTAAGATACGCATATTATAAAGGGATTGCAGTTTATCGTGATTCATTTGGTATTTTAAAATTAGGAATAGAAATCCCATTTGATGAAGCACGTTCTCAAGCTATGTATAATAATATCAAATATCTAAAAAAACTAACAGATCAATTGAGAGAATTTGGCGAGAAAGAAAAAGAGGATTTTTCTGTATTCACTGAACACAAGAAGGATTTTAAAAAAGTCTACGATATAATAATTAAAAAGATAAAATGAAGGGGAATAAATAATGGGTGGAGGAAGTGCAAGTTATTTTCCTAAACCGTCAAGTATGAAAAAGGTTTTGGGACAAACTGAGAAAACCGAACAGCAGGCATTTGATGGAGAGGTAAACGAAACACTTCAAAAAGCACTTTCAAGTTTCAATGCAAGAGATACTGACAAGATTAACAGTTATTTGGATTCTATTCAACAGACGTTAGGTGACAAAATTAGCTTTGAAAAAATACTCTTCGGTGGATCAGTCGCTAAGCATACTTATGTCGATGGTTTGAGCGATGTTGATTCTCTTGTTATATTGGGAGACGCCTCGCAAACGCCTGATTCACCAGATAAAGTATTAAACAAATTTCTGAGAACCCTGAAAAATGAACTCAAGCAGGATAGCATAAAATTAATAAGCAAAGGCAAGTTAGCTATCACCATTACTTATAAAGATGGTAATGAAATCCAGTTGCTGCCTGCTGTGAGAATAGGAACGAAAATTGGCATTCCGTCTGCAAATGCAAAAAGTTGGAATGAAATCAATCCTAATAAATTTAATAAACAACTCACTGAAGCAAACAAAAAGACAAATAATTCATTAGTGCCAGCAATAAAAATTGTGAAGTCCATTATCGCTGGTTTACCAGAGAAAAAGCAACTGTCGGGCTATCATATTGAAGCACTCTCATTAGAAGCTGTCAAAAAGTACCGAGGTTCCATGACAGTAAAGGCAATTGTTCAGCAAATAATGACTGATTCATCAAAAAGAGTAAAAACTTCTATTAAAGATCAAACAGGGCAATCAAGTACCATTGATGCTTATCTTGGGAAATCAAATAGTACTGAACGACTAGTAATCTCTGATGCCTTGGCGACTATTGCCAGAAAGCTGAACGCCGCGACCAAAGTTGAACAATGGAAATCGGTTATTGGAATAGAGTGATGAATATTACGGAAAAGGAAATTAAAAGACAATACAGAGTTCTTCAACAGATTCTATTCATGCATTTACATCTTAAAAGAAAGTATGCTCGCAGTTCTGTAATAACAAAGTGTACTCTGATTGTATGCTCTGTAATCTTCTGTGCAACTACTTTCTGTAGTGAAAAGATTTACCATTTTTTCGGTATTCAACCAGAGCAAGCAAAAATATACTTAGGGATTAGTGCTATTCTTGCTTTTGCAGCCTCCTTAGTACTATTAATTCTTGATTGGGAAGGCAAATCGGCACAACATAAAGAAGCTGCAAGTAAATGGTCTTCCGTTCTTCATAAGTATAGAGAAACAAAAGATGATAATGGAAACTGGCCTGATAAGGTAAGGAAAGAATTATCTGAAAGTTATTGGGAAGCAGATCGTAACAGTATCAAAATACCTGATAGTTGTTTCAATAAGCTAAAGACAAAATACTTAATATACGTTGAAGTTAGCAAAAGGAGTTCTAAATATCCTGGATGTCCAAAATTTATCCTCTGGCTTTTGACCTTCTTTAGTGGAACCATTCTTGCTCTAAAGGAATGTTCACGAAAGGAAGAATCCAATGACATTAAAGATAGTAAAGAGGCAAAGGAGTAAAAAGAAACATCTTTTAGAAGCCTATCTTTATGCTAAGCAATCTGTAATAAATGAAGGATATTTGGATGAAATTGATTGGCAAGAAAGTATCAGTTATGCTGACGTTGATGAATCGTATTTCTTAAGAGAAGCCGCTTGGGTAATACTGTCAAGCGGCATGCGTGAAAAAGTTATAAGAAACCTATTCCCTACAATAAGCCATACTTTTTTCAACTGGCAATCATCCGAAAAAATCATTGATAATCAAAATATATGTAGAGAAACAGCTCTGTCCATTTTCAATAGCCCTCCGAAAATTGATGCAATCATATACATTGCAAATAGTATTTATAGAGAAAGCTTTTTAGTTGTTTATAATTCAGTCTACGAAATGGGAACCTCGTATATCATGAAGTTTCCTTTCATGGGACCTGCAACATCTCTCCATTTTGCAAAGAATCTTGGTCTATCAGTAGCAAAACCCGATCGACATTTAAAAAGAATAGCTAGGGAATTCGGCTATAATTCACCAGACAAATTATGCTCTGAAATTGCTGAAATGCTTGGAGAAAAGATCTCTGTTGTGGATTTGGTGTTCTGGCGTTTTGCAACTCTCAATACTAATTACTTGTATAAACTTCAAAAGCGCAGTTAGAATACTTATTGGATAAAAAATGATTCCTGAAAATATGGAAAACATGAATAAACAATTCCTGAAATAACTCTACATAATTAAGACTTTAACAAAAGCTTTTTCCGAAATAGCACTTTATGATGTAATTCTAAATGACTAAGCATCTTGCTTATTTTATGTTTCTATGGCATAATATCTTGGAATTTGTAATCTTCCTGAACTATCGGACAAGCGATTGGTCATGCCTGAAATACTTGTAGCCATAGTGGATGCTGAGAAAAAGCAATTAGCGCAGAACCTAGCAACTCATAGAAAAATTCTTGTAATGAGTTATAAAGAAATCCTCGCCGATTATGAATATGCCGCAGAATTGGCTACCGGTGCCAATGGTTTAATCCTATTTCCTTTTGATCTGAATCAAAAACTCTTTTCTCATGATAAGATTAAATCACGGCTTTATGATTTCGTACGACTTATTGCTATGAAACCTTCTTCCATCACAACTATTTTACTACCAGTCCCTCGCAATAAAGATAAACCAACAGACGCCAAAATAGACAAAGCCAGAGAAGTAATTTCCGGAATAAGCTCCTTCCTCCACCCAATGTTCGGCGGATTACCTGAAAAGGTTATTCAATTATCAAAAAAGAAAAAGACTATAAACACTACAATCAATCCTGACATCCACATGACTCCCAAGCCTATCGCTGAAATGGTCGAGGATAATTACCCTCATACTAAATGTTGTTACAATCTACTCAAACCTCAAAATCAGAAAATAGAAGCAATTGGTTTTTGGAACTCGGTTATTGATGATATATCAATAAAAGAAGGTGTTTTTGCAGCTCGTTATGAAGTACGAACAAGAGAAGGTGGACCGCGCATTTACTATATACTTCCGGCTTGTATCTATTCTAAAAACTGGAATCGGAAAAAATCACAACTTGTAGAAAAGCTATGCCAGGGGATATATGAAGATGGCCTCGCTCATGCAGGTTTATATCCTCCAGACCCTGATATCCCGGCTGTCACTAAAGTCATTATTGAAGATAACGGTATTACGATATATGGAAAAGGGAAACAAAAGTACAAGCTTGGTGCCAAATCTAATCACAATGTGGGAAGAGCTGCCCGGCTTCTTATTATGCACAGGCTTTCAAACAAATGGGGGTCTGGATATTTCAATATTGAAGGACGAGAAACTGTAAATCGCCTTACATATGCAACCTTGAAAGCAGCTGTAGCGAAACTCAATAATCATCCCAAAATCAGCTGCGGTATCAAATTCTTCAGAAGCGCACGAGAGAATAAGCACGACAAAAAGAGGGGATGGCGTTTCGAGCCATTACCAAAATTCACAGTTATAAATAAAACCTCAAAGTGAAAGTCTCTCCATAACAGCATACAGCCAAATGAGTTACCCAGGTACTTAGAAAATTCCCAAAGTACTTTGTTTGGTAGCCCACACATATAATCTGGCATTCCCGATAAAACGTGCTATCAATTGGATAGTAATGTTTGATTTTGCGAAACAAGAAGAAAACGAAATGAAAACTAAAGGACAAATAAAGAGCTATTCAATCACGGGTATAGACAAGGATTACATTCACAATGTAGTTTTATTTTATTACGCATACATACAAACAGCGCTGATGCAACGACAGGTTGACCAGGTAATGCATCAACCCAAAATCCCTTGGCGCGTTCATTATCATTTTCATTTTATCACAGCTTTTATCGCTTTGAATCTGCACTATTCGCACCTGATTCCCAATTTTATCAGTGGGAGGTTATAGTATGAAATCAAACGAGATTGTTTTATTACAACATTGCGAAAATGATTGGACAGCCCTTAAACCACTTTTCGAAAACCATGTCCAAGCTACAATCTATCGAACGGCTAAGCGGTTAATCCAAAAAGGCCTGTTGAATAAAAAGGGAGCTAGATATAAAACGACAGCGGAAGGGCTGAAAATCCTCGCTTCTCAGAAATCCGAGGATTTAAAAGATATCCTGCAGGAAGCGTATCCTCCATTATCCCTTATACCCAGTTCCCAACATCGAGCCTTGGTTGAATTAATCTTCTTCGCCATATCTGTTAAAATGTGGCAACAGGTAACCGACCACCTCCCGAGTTTCGCAATATTCGGGGAAACACTCAGATGGAAATCTTCCTGTGCTTTATTCATATGTCATGCTTTGGGGCTCGCACCAGAACAGTATTTAGTCGACCTGAGCACTGAATCAGGCCGCAGTATCTGGCTTCGTAAAACAGCTACCGGAGATGTTGTCTTCAAAAGATCTTTGCTGGACGCGAAATTCGTTGTTTTTGATGAATACATGCTTGCCACCTCCCGAGTAAAAACTGCTGTGGGTTATTTCATCTCAGGGCGACGGACAGTTCCAATCGAGAACGAGAGCATTGCAATCAAGCCTGTCGCTCTTCTTACTTCGAACCCGAAGGCGGAAGGAAACCTCGAGCGAAAGACTTCATTCTCTGCGCCGCAGCTTCGGCGCCTGGTAATTCTCGACACCGACAAGATTCAATTGCCCGACCTGGCGATAACGGGGAACAAGGCAATTGATATAGCCAGGAAACACAATCCTCTTGTTATAGCAGAGCCGAAATTCGACTGCAGGCAATACCGGGCAGCTATCGTCAAGACGATGCGCCGCATCCTAACGGCAAGCGCATGCAGCCTGGTGGATTTCGAGATGCTTCTTCACCTATGCTCAGGAGCCACTTCCTTTATCCCGCAGCCTGAAGATGCAATAAAGCATGCGCTTCATGCTTACTGCACCGTCGTTGATACTCTCGGATTTCTCAAAGAGAACTGGTTCCACGCCATAAGCGCTTTTACAACTACCGGCAATAGAGAGGAAAATACAGAGCCGGAAATGACACCGGAAATCTCTACAGGTCAAATCATCAACTTATATCCGTTAGGAAAGGAAAAAAATCATGGGTAATATTCTGCCTGATCTGACTCTGGACGAAGAGTCCAAGAAGTTACTTGCGTGGTTAATGTATGAAACTGGCCTTGATGCTTCGACCGTAATAAAGGTTATTGGCAGGCACTACCATTTTAACAAGAAACAAGGAAGAGCATGCTTCAATCTCCACGAAGTTCTCAAGCTCAGGGAAAAGTGCGGGGAAACGGAAATCAACGCGGCCCAACTGCTGTCTGACCTGAAATACAGAATTAAGCTCAAGGAACTCGGGCTGACCACGGAAGACCTGCCGTACCTGTCGGAAATAGCCGAAGCAATGGCCCAGGCTGAAATATCATACAAGCAGTGTGCTGAGTTTCTGAAGATTAAAGACAACCTGGAAAAAGCCGGTATTGATATTCAGAACATCGAGCAGCTTAAGGCGAATATCGAATCCATTGGCAAGATGGTAGAAATGCCTGAAGAGAAGGTACGAGAGCTCGCATCATGGCTTGCGGACACTCACAAGCTGAAAGAGCAACTGAAATCCCTGGAGATTGAAAAACAAAAGGCTGAAGGAACGCTCGAAGCAGTCAGGCAGCAGATTTCCATGCTGAGAAAAGAACGAACTGCGCGTGACAAGGAATGCTGTAATGTAATAACACAGATTGAGCAAAAGCAAAAAGAGTTCGAAAAAGTGATAGGCGAACTCGAGGTATATAATAAAGAGCTGCAGAAAAATAAAATTCTTATACATCTTCTCGCACAGTTCCAGCAGTTCCTCCTGAGCGGCAAGATCGACAGATATGATTACCTTTGGACGACCCTCAGGAACCTGTTCGAACTCAAACACTCCCAATCCTTTGATAAAAGACCCGAACCTCCGGAATTCAGCCTGGAGGTACGTAAGGCTATTATCAATATCCTGGAAAAAATCGTGAATAAAGACCTGATCCCTTCCTGGGAAGAAGACAAATGGCGAAGGCACGACAAGATAGAAGCGGCCGAAGCCCTCTGTAAGGCTCCTTCAGAAGCGCTCAGCAAGGCCGAGGAAGGCATGAAGAAAATAGATGAAGGCCTTGATATGGTCAGGGATGCGAAAACCGACCTCAAGAGAAGCCTGGATAACATAAAAAATCCCTATTGAAAGCATAGGTAATATATATGGGTAAGCTCGCAGCAGTATATGCACGCGTTTCGACACGTGACCAGAACGTGGAAGCGCAGCTGTCTGAGCTATCAGTCTATGTTGAAAAGAGGGGTTTCAGGTTATTCAGGGAATATGTGGACCATGGTTTTTCCGGTGCGACAGATAAACGTCCCGCCCTGTACGAGCTTCTGCGGGATGCCCGGCGTCGGAAGTTCGATGTTGTCGTTGTGACAGCCTTCGACCGTTTCGGCAGGTCGATGCGCTTCCTTGTCGACGTGCTCGAAGAGTTTCACGCTCTCGGTATAGATTTCATCAGCGTTCGCCAGCAAATCGATACGACTACCCCGGCGGGTAAAGTTACATACGTTGTAATTTCCGCATTGGCCGAGTTCGAAAGGGAAATTATATCGGAACGTGTTCGAGCCGGAATGAAGAAAGCCCGGGAACGGGGAGAAAGGATTGGAAGGCCGCCTCACCCGGAAGAACTTGTCCTGCAAGTTGCCAGGCTGCATAAATCCGGAATGTCGCATGGGAAGATTGCGGAAAGACTGGGAATATCCCGCGGTGCGGCTGCGGGAATATGGCGTAGATGGCTGTCGCGAAAAGGTAATGAAAACGACGGTCCGGAACTCACTAAAAATAAGGGCTGGTAGTTTCCGTTACGGGTGTCGCAAAAGGATTTCCTTTAGTTACAGGACGATTTGAGAATCGAGAGATATGGAGAAACTACTTACAATCGAACAATTATCTGAACTGTTACAGGTAAAACAGGCCACAATCTACCAGTGGACACATACCGGCTTCATCCCTCATATCAAGATAGGTCGTTTAGTTCGTTTTCGAGAATCGGATGTGCTGGAATGGCTTAAGCGGCGGAGTATTGCGGGGAGGGGGAGGTATCGGGTAGATGTTTCACTATATCCACGAGGCAACGTGAAGAACTGAAGAAATCTCATACATACTTAAAAGAAAAACGAGGACTAAGCGAAAGAGTTATAAAATCCCAAGCATTTAAAACCCAGATTCTATATATTTCCATTTGACTATTAGCAAATTTCAAATCACTTGTTACCTGAAACAGGTAAAAAGAAAATTATGTCATCCTGTTCTCTTTCGTTTGACAATATTTCAAGTGGTTCTCTTGTATCTTCGCAATTGTTATTTATTCCATCTTCACCAACACTAAAAAAACAAAAACCATTATCTTTTAGTTTGTAAATGAAATTTTCACCGGAAAATGGATCTACCAGCATTTCCTTGGGAATTAGTTTAGTTATTTTATCTAAAGTTGTTGGCAAATGTCCGATTTGCATTTTATATAATTTTATTGCTATAATGATATTTGTTGCACGCCAAAAGGTATCAACTAATGCATATTTTTTTAAATTATTAGCAATTGATGCAATATCTACTATTACAGGTAGATTTTTATCTCTAATCCAGAATCCATTAACATATCTTGCAGTTGACAAGTGTGTTAGTTCTCTTCGAATGGAAGGAAATCCTTTTTCTTGAGCTAAGCTGAATAATTTTTTTAATTTTTGAAGTTCGTTTACCTCATTTTCAAAATCATGAACATACTTGGCAGGTTCTATATCAGGAGTATTCTCCTGTTTGCTCTCAGGTAGTATTCCGCCACTACGAATCCATTCAATACTATGTTCTTGATCAATGCTATCGACAACTATCTTGTAATAAAGCATAAGGTCATTCTGCAATATAGTGTTCAATTCTATTTGTTCTTTGCACTTATCATAGATATGCAACATTTGATCAAGTATTGATGTCAATTCAACCTCGGTAAAAAACTTTTCTGAAAGCAGGATTATCAATTTTTCTAAAGCATTAAAAAAAACTGCATTCGCAACGATATGAGCACCTAGGAGTTTATCGGATGAAAGCGTCATTCCAAGACGTATTGCATTAATATACTCTTGCAGGGCTTCCAGATTTTTTCCATCTAAACTTAGGAGATCTGCCTTGGCAATAATTGCTAGTGCAGCTTTTCCGACTTTAAAAAGATCATTCAAAGATTCAGCGTTCGCTTGACGATAGTCGATTGGATAACTAAATTCATTATATTTAAGGCTGTCGATTATCTGAGTTAAAGGTTTCTCGTTACGAGCAAGATAATCTCGCAAATCCTTTCCTTTTGACTTTTTCAACTCAAGACTATCGCTAATAAGAATTTTAATTCTCGCGGGAAGAGGTTCTAATGATTGCAATGCATTTAAGATGGGAATGGCCCCGTTTTCTGAGGCAGGTATTTTCCTAATAGAAGCATACCAGGCGTCAAACTCAGATCGTAATTCTATTGCGAGAGATTCATTTTTCTTCGCAAGCGCGATATTTGCCGTTGGTTGTGATTTGAGGATAATCATAATAATACACAGGGCAACCAAAATCGCACCTAACAGAAATACAACTTTGCCTTTTGTAAACACTTATTACCTCCAGCACTTCTGTATCGACATTAATAGCTTCTAATTAACTTTTTTGTCTGTTTCATGATACTTGTGTAATACCACTAATACAAATCCGAGCAATAAATAACTTAACAAATAACCTATAATATGAGATGTTTCCAAAGATTTTCTATTTATACAACAACCTCCTTGGGGCTCTTCGCCTGGGCAAGGAATCGTCTTATATCTCTTTTTTGCCTCCTTATACATTTTACTTTTCATAGATGAATTAACTAGGTTTTTCCTACATACACTTCTACCTGCTTCTTCATCCTCGAGTTTATAAGAGACTGTGGCTATTGAAGGCATCTCCAAGAACAGTCCAGGGCTATTTCCTGGTAAATCAAGTGTCCCTCCGGATGCTTTAACTAACTCGCTGCCGCAATCAGCAATTTCAATCCATTCATATTTAAAAGGCGCTTTTTCTATATAATATTTTTTATTTGAAGGTTCGCATTCCGAACAATCATATTTAAATTTAATTTTACCACCTTGGTAATAACATAAAAGCTCACTTGCAAATCCTACCCTTACGGAATTTAAATCAGCTTCCAGAACGTAAACTTCAGTAATAGTAGGATCTTCTGCCCATTCTTTTCCTTTAAGATAGCACTGCGCCCAACTACCCCCAGCACCTCCAAAAACAATGCATGGCCAGTCAAGATCGTCAATTCTGGCAATAGCCCGACCAAGAGCATCTGTAAAAATAACCGGATTATTGGAAGCGTAGAAATATAAATTAATATTTGGAACCGGGTCATGACTAGAAAATCGTCCTATTTCAGGAAAGTAATATCTTGCTCGATAATAGTATAATGAAGATTCGCTATCCCATTCACGTCCTGTAAAGGTGTAGCGATTATCAATACCCTCTGTCGGTGGTTCGTAAAAAAGTCCGAATGAATCATATTCATATAGATTTATTGAATTCTGGTTCGTATCAACTATCACACTCACAGAACCAAGACCGTCATGAGCAAAAAAGTAATCAGAATCATAATTAACAAGGAGATTCTCATCTATATCAGGGGTTATGTAATACCTAATGCTGGTACCATCATAATCACCAACACAATTTAAACCATCGTAGAAATATTTCGTAGTCGTTGTTTCGTTTACTTCCCTTTGTACCCTATTTCCTAATACATTATACTCGTAATCGCCGACTTCGGCAGTATCTTTTTCAACCAACTCAAGCTGGTTTTCATAAGTATAATCGTATTCCCAGCTCTCGTCGTTGTTTGCGACAGTCTTGTCATCTACATCCTTTTCCCTCATATTACCGGCACCGTCATAAACATAGTCAGCATGAGATTCCCATGTTGTTTTATTGCCATCGTCATACTTGTCTTCATCTTCGAGTTGGTTGTCCTCGTTGTAGAGATACTCCGTATAATGGTCCCAGGTATTAAGGGAAGTCCATTTCTTTTCCCATTCCCGGTTACCCGAGTCGTCATATGCCCATTCATATTTATATAGCTGGACATCCGCGCTCGTGCATCTTGTTTCCGATTCAAGCTGGTATTTGTCATCGTAAGCATATTTAGTTCGGTTTTTCTGGAACATAAATAGATGGTTCCAGAAAAACTGAACTAAATCGCGATCGCAAAAACGTGTTGAAGTCTGGTTCTGAACAGTCTTATGCCAACT
>Ga0272442_10001783_pt1 | contig 31987 bp, 30 predicted proteins | sample SSMForm2O_FD_200262 | JGI IMG/M metagenome (GOLD analysis project Ga0272442, IMG submission 200262) | Marine sediment archaeal communities from Little Sippewissett salt marsh, Falmouth, MA, United States - SSM-Form-2O | ecosystem: Environmental > Aquatic > Marine > Wetlands > Sediment ... | reverse complement strand
TCTTATATTAGGCACATAAACAACAAAATACAAAGCCAGATTAGGTGCCAATAATCAATCATCAATAATCACTCATCAATCGGAGAGAGGAAGCCCATGTCCACCCCCGCCCAAATCCAAGCCAACCGCCTCAACGCCCAGAAATCCACCGGCCCCCGCACCCCCGCAGGCAAGGCCGCCGTCGCCCAAAACGCCCTCAAACACGGCCTACGCGCCCGCCAGGCCGTCATCGTCGGCGAAGATCCGGGCCAGTTCGAGACCCACCGCGACCAGCTACTCGCCGAACTCGCCCCCGAAGGCCCCCTCGAATCCAACCTCGCCCACCGCGCCGTTGGCCTCGCCTGGCGGCTCCAACGCGCCGAACGCCTCCAAAACGACGCCTTCGACGCCCTCCACGCCGAAACCACCACCAGCCCCTTCGCCCGCCTCCACCGCTCCCTCCTGCCCAAGTCCCTCGCCCGCCCCGAGCCCGAGGACCCCCGCGATCTCACCCTCGGCCGCGTCGTCGCCAAGGACTTCGCCCACGCCCGCGTCCTTGACCGACTCCTCATGTACGAACGCCGCCTCGAACACAGCCTCTACAAGACCCTCGCCGAACTCCAACGCCTTCGCCTCCTCCGCCAGATCAATCCACCCGCCGAAGACACCACCGCCCCGCCACCACCTAACCGCGCCAAACAAACCCAACTTGCACCAGACCGGAATCCTCCTAAGACTTTATCGTGCCCTCGCTTACGGCCAAACGGGCCATCTGGCCCGGCAAAAGAACAAACCCAAACAAACCCAATTTCCCCCGCCCTGGCTAGGCTGTCCGCACTACCTCCGCGAGAATCTCGATGCCAGACGCCCGGCCAGACAGTACAATGGCCCGACCATTTGCACGACGCCAATAACCGGCCCCGGCCCCGGAAGGCAGAGGCCGACACGAGAACTATCAGAATTCGCAGGAAGGATCGCTAACGTGATAACGACTGAATTGCCCGAATACATCGACGGAATGCCCAACCTCTGCGGCCAGGAAGACCTCATCGCCGAGACAATGGCCCGAACAGGACCCTTCTACCTGCCCGAGAGCGCGGTCAACTTCGACCAGATCCAGCGGGCCTTCGCCGTCGCCTTGCACATGCACCAGCCCCTGATCCCCGCCGGCGGAGAGGATCTCAAGACCGCGGAGATCATCAGCAACCTCCAGGACATGTTCAACCATCCTGATAACGGTGACAACCACAATGCCACCGTCTTCCGCTCCTGCTACCAGCGCATGGGCGAGATCATCCCGCAACTCCTGAAGGAAGGCCACCAGCCGCGTGTCATGCTCGACTATTCGGGCTGCCTGCTCGACGGCCTGTGCCGGATGGGAGCCGACGACGTCATTGAGGACCTCCGCAAGATCACGTGCGAGCCGGCCTATCGCGGCTGCGTCGAATGGCTCGCCACGCCCTGGGGACATGCCGTGGCGCCCTCGACGCCGGTCCAGGACTTCCGTCTGCACGTCCAGGCCTGGCAGCACTTCTTCGCCGCCCTGTTCGGCCTCGACGCCCTCTCGCGGGTACGCGGCTTCTCGCCCAGCGAGATGGCCCTGCCCAACCACCCGGACGTCTTCTATGAGTTCGTCAAGACGCTAAAGGAATGCGGCTTCCGCTGGGTCCTCGTCCAGGAGCACACGATCGAACGGGCCAGTGACGGCAGCTCCATCGACCGGCCCCACGTCCCCCACCGCCTCGTCGCGAAGAACTCCGAGGGCCAGACGCTCAGCATCACCGCCATCATCAAGACCCAGGGCAGCGACACCAAGCTCGTCGCCCAGATGCAGCCGTACTTCGAGGCCCAGACGCTCAGCCGGATGGAACTGGGGGGCAAGCAAATCCCGCCCATCGTCACCCAGATCGCCGATGGCGAGAATGGCGGCGTCATGATGAACGAGTTCCCGCCCAAGTACCTCGACGTCATGGCCGAGGCCTCGGGAAGTGAAACGCCGCCGGTCAACGTAACGGAATACCTCGAATACCTCGACAGCATCGGCGTCTCGGAAGACGACTTCCCCGCCGCCCAACCGATCATGCAGAAACGCATCTGGGACCGCTTCGCCGACGGCGCCGGCCCCGAGGCCCTGGCGACAACCATCGCCGAACTGGAAAAGGAAGACGACCGCTTCCACGTCGACGGAGGAAGCTGGACCGCCAACATCTCCTGGGTGCGCGGCTACGAGGACGTGCTGGGCCCAATGCAGAAAGCCAGTGCCCTGTTCGCCGAGAAGATGCTCGCCCCCAACGTACCGACCAGCGACCCCGCCTATCGCAGCGCGCTATACCATCTCTTCACGACACAGACGAGCTGCTTCCGCTACTGGGGCGAAGGCATGTGGACGGACTACGGGCGAGAGCTATGCCGACGAACGATGGAAATCCTAGGCGCGGGCACCTGATCCGTGCGCCGCAGCGATACGCTATTTGAGTTCCTGAAAGAACCTGCCGATGCGCGGTTGGAACTTGTCCTTGATCTTGAACGAGCCGGCAACGCCGACGGCGCGACCGACGATCGCGCGGCGCTCCACGAATCCGAACATGCGCGAGTCCCGGCTGTTGTCGCGATTATCGCCCATCATGAAGTACCGATCCTCGGGAACCGTCACGGGCCCGAAATTCCGCGCTGCGCGGACCGACGGATTGCCCATAATCGCGTGGTTGACCGGACCCAGTTGCTCCATTGCGAAGACCCGCTCTGCGCGGATCGCCGCGGCCAGTTCCTCAATTGCATGGGGATCGATGGCCGACTGCTGAGCGAACCGGCCGTTGATGAACAAGCGGTTGTTCCTCAACTCCAGGACATCGCCCGGCAGTCCGACGACGCGCTTGACCAGTCGCCGGTGCTCGTCGGGAGAGAAGCAGATGACGATGTCACCGCGCTGCGGATCGGCCCAAGCGGCCAGCCGGTGCAGGGTCAGGGGAATGCGAAGATCGTAGGCCGCCTTGTTGACCAGGATAAAGTCGCCTTCGAGAATGGTCGGTTTCATCGAGCCCGATGGGACCCAGTTGAAGTCCGCCACGCTGGACTTGACCGGCAGAACGACGAAGACGATCAGGAAGATCGCCAGACGCCACTGCTGCCAGAGCTTGCTGGCAAACGCCTTGACTCGACGACGATTCATATTGGGCCTCCACGCAGAACGCTTGAATCCTGGTCCCGCACCTCCTGGCGGTGCTGTCCGGTCATACGCCCGGGCGGTCTCGTTGTTCGGCATCGGCCGCCATGCTACCGCGGCTGGACTGCCCGCGTCATGGGGCCGACGTACCGCCGGCCGCCCTGCTATCTCGACTGAACCGAAGGCGTCATGGGGCCGATGTACCGCCGGGCGATGACGACGTTGTCTATATACAGGTGGTCGTCGCTGGTGGCCGACCATTTCCCACCATGATAAATATTTATCCAGATACACTGAATCTTCAATTCCGGCACGTCGCGCATGCGGAGGTCGGTCTTCTCGAAGGCGAGCTTGCCGTCGACCCAGCCGCGCAGGACGCCGTCGTTGGCGCCGGGGGTGTTGAGCCGGGCGTACTGCTCGATGCAGTACCAACGGTTGTTCTCAAGATAGCCCAGGTCGTCGCGGGTCCAGATCCAGCTGTTGCCGTACTGGCCCTTCATGTCGGCGTGATAGCAGTAGAAGCCGATCGGTGTCTTGCCGTCCTGGCGGCCGTTGAACTGTCCGCGGGCTGACCATCCGTTGCGACCGTTGCTGGGTCGGCCACCCCATCCGCCGCGACCGTAGGTTCCGCCGATGCCGGGGAGCTTGCCGCCGCGGGCCGGGTCCCAGTCGTTTCCGAGGCGCAGGTAGTAGCGAAAGTAGATCTCCTGCGGTTCGTAACCCAGCTTCTCCCTGAACGGGTACTCTATGCTGGCGCCGTAGTGTTGGCCTTTGGTCACCTTGACGCGCAGGGCCTGGCCCTGCCAGGGCGTGAACTGCCGCTCGGCGTCAGCGCTGACGACGCTCATGGTCTTGCGGGCGCCACCCGACCACTGCGAACGCCAGTCGTTGGACTGAAAGGAAGTGAAACAGATGACATCGGGGTCCTTCTCAATGCCCTCGTCCGCGACGTAGCGCGCGGCCAGGGGTTCGCCGGACGGTGTCCCGGCCTGGGACGCGCCCAAGCCAAGTGACGGACCGAGGCCGGCCGACAGCAGACAGAAGGTCATCACGAACTGGCGATCCCATTTCAACATAGCGGTCCTCTCATTCGCGGGCGAGCGTCTGCTCAGACGACGATGTCACACGAACGTGACGATCTCGGCCAGCGTTTTCTTTCGTATGTCCGGTACGGTGACTCCGTCAGCTGGATAGCCGACGACCAAGAGCAGGAACGGACGTTCGTTCTCGGGCCTTGCCAGAATGCGATTGAGAAAGCCCGGCCGGCTCGGTGTATAGGGCAACATCACCAACCCTGCGCGGTGCAGGGCGGCTATCAGAAACCCGGTGGCTATGCCGACCGACTCGCGCACGTAGTAATGCTTGATCTTGCGGCCATCTCCAAGCAGACCATACGTCTGGGCGAATATGGCGATCAGACAGGGAGCCTCTTCCAGGAATGGCTTGTGCGCATCGGTTCGGAGGTCAGAGAGGGCGCCCAGCCATTCAGCGCCGGCCCGCCCCTGGTAGAACGCGCGTTCCTCGGCCTCGGCGGCGTCGCGAATCTGACGTCTGACACCGGGATCGCCGACGACCGAGAAGTGCCACGGCTGCATGTTGGCTCCGCTGGGCGCCGTGCCGGCGGCGCGCAAGCACTCGGTAAGCACCTCCTGCGGTACCGGCCGCCCGGCGAACTGACGGACGCTGCGGCGTCGCTGCATCTGCACACGGAACGACCGTGCCCGCCGGAGCATCTGCTCGGTGGGATATTCGTTGTACGAAGCCAATGGAATCGGCTCTGACGTCGCCATCCGGCCTCCCGCCCGTCCCCTTCGTTCTGGTCGTGACATCGCACGCTCACTACCCGGCCAACGCCTCCGGTCGGCGCCGGCCAGCAAGATATATGGCATGGCGAGCGTGAGAAGATCAAGGAAAAAGGTCGGGGGCGACAGGGCCAAAGCCGATGGCTATTTCCGGGCCGGCACGAACGGACAAAGTGCGCCTAACCCCTTTATGTTAGGGCTCTTACACAACACCCCTTGTTCTTGCGGGCGTACGGAACAGACGCCCTCGCTCCGGGCCAGGAGCAGAGAATTCTTTACATAGAGATCGCGGAATGTTAAAATAGCAAAGTCAGGGTTTTTGGGGGATCTCCGTAAGGCTCCAGCGGCCCCGGAGCCGGCCCACGAGTCGGATGCCGTTTGGCGTGGAGAGCGGGATATCCCAGAGTAGAACGAGACACTGTCAGTGGTCTCTGGATATTGAGGCCGATATTGGAGGCAACCGAAACATGAAACGGGTAAGCATATTCGGATTGATCGTCAGTGTTTTGCTGCTGGCCGGCGCCGCTGAGGCTGGCGTCACGACGGTGCAGAATACCGTCGACCACACTGCCAACGGCACGGGCGTCGACGGCCCCTGGTTCGCCGAGCCGAACAGCGTGCTGGACCACTCTCCGATCTACCGCGGCATGTGGGAGGACTGGGGCTGGACGCACAATCTCAAAGCTCGGGTTCCCTTTGACGCGGTTGGGATCGAGTCGGCCACCCTGGAAATCAATGCGTGGGACGTGGACGCCAACGATGAAGAGGCTGAGATCGATATCATCTACGCCGGCGACATCGAGGTGGGCATTCTGGAAGACACAGGGGGCCGTCTGTGGAAGTCCACGACCTTTGATCTTCCTCGCTCGGTCCTGACGAAAATGTGGGCCAATAGCGAAGTGTTCATCTTCATGGACATCGACAGCGTCGATTGGGATTTGGCCGGTCATCGCGTCACTCTTGGCTCGTCGAAGCTGACCATCAACTACCTGGTCTCCGGCCAGGGCATTCCTCTGCGTCTGAATATCCACCGCTTCTACGCACCGGCGCTGAAAAGTCATTTCTACACCGGCAAGGAGACCGAGAAGACCAAACTCGTCAATCTGTACTCCCAAGCGTGGACCTACCAAGGTGTGGTTTACCACGCGCTTCCGGACGCCAAGGAGCCCGACAGCGTCCCTGTCTACCGGTTCTGGTCCAGCACGTTGCTTACGCATTTCTACACCATGGACGAGAAGGAAAAGAACAACCTCATCGACGAGTATCCCGACGTCTGGGTCTATGAGGGCATCGCGTGGTACGCCTTCCCGGAGGATTCGGCGCCGGATGACACCCTGCCCATCCATCGCTTCTGGTCCAACTCTCTGGGCCGCCACTTCTACACGGCGGACGAGGCTGAGAAGGACCAGATGATCAAGGAGTCCGCTGACGTTTGGAGCTACGAAGGCATCGCCTGGTACGCTTACAAGTAGGCTGAGACCGGCAAGCGCCGGTTCGCGTTCGAGATTTTATCCGGGGTCCACGCCCATTCAGCGTGGACCCCGTTTCATTGCGCCCGGGTGCCGCGTATCGGCCATGCGGCCCCTTGGGTACCTCATCTGGCTTGTCTTGCCCACGCAACGTTTTGCCTTTTGACTTCTGCGCCCCGGCCCTGATACAATCCAGCCAAGCTCGAGACTGACGTAACGGTTAAAGGCGTGCTCCGGGTCGCATGTATCCGGGAAACGCCGAGGCAATCCAAGGCAAGGAAGGACAACATGATGAAGAAGCTCCTTATCCTATCTATGGCGGCCGTGACCACGCTGTCCTGCGCATCGCTATCGCTACGGGGATCGCGGGACCTGTTCAACGGGAAGAACCTGAACGGCTGGCACGTCGATGTGCCGAAGATGGACAACGACCCGAGCGTGCGGAGTCCTTTCATTGTGCGCGACGGTCTGCTCGTGAGCCTGGGCACTCCCGGTGGGCACCTCATCTCTGACGCGGTCTACCAGGACTACCGCCTGGAAGCGCAGTACCGGTTCGCGGGGAAGCCGGGGAATTGCGGCGTCCTCGTGCACGCTTCGACGCCGAGGGCTCTGTACAGCATGTTCCCCAAGTCCCTCGAGGTTCAGATGATGCACGAGAACGCGGGCGACTTCTGGTGCATCGTCGAAGACATCACCGTGCCCAACATGGAAGCGCGGCGTGGTCCCGAGGCGGAGTGGGGCATCGTGGAAGGCAAGAAGCGTCGCATTGTCAACTTGACGGATGGCTCGGAGAAACCCGTCGGCGAATGGAACACGATGGTGATTGAGTGTTTGGGCGACGCGGTGATGGTCTGGGTCAACGGCGATCTTGTCAATCACGGCTCTGACTGCACGGCCACGAAAGGGCAGATCGCGGTTCAGGCCGAAGGCTCTGAGGTGGAATTTCGCGCGCTGCGATTGACCCGCATCGACACATTCAGCACCAAGCCGTGACGCGCCTCGGCGTGCTGATGGGCGCCCTGTCGGAAAGGAGCGAAGGACGTGGCCGATCCGAAACGATACTGGAAACCCGTGTTGATCTTGACGGTGGTGTTCCTGGCCGCGGCGGCGCTGGCCTGTTGGGTCGTGCCCCGCGTTCGGGATGGTACGGTCCCAGCGGTGGGTGGTCTCATCTGGCATCCGCTCGGCGCGATTCAGCTCCTGCTGACAGAGGTGTACTGGCCGATTGCCGCACGTGTCGGCGAAGCGACCATACCGACAGTGGGTGTCGTCATCTCAGTCGTGCTGACCGTAGGCAGCGCGCTGCTGCTGGCGATGGTCATCTGGCTGCCGTTCTATCTGCTTCGCAAACGCGGAACCAGCTCATAGCAACCAGAGGCCAAGAAACCGCCGGCTCGGCCAGTGGTCTTCGGCAGTCTATTGTCGTCAATGACGGAGGGACTACGGATGGGTCTATTCTGGGATCTCATTCAGCAGAGTCAAATATCCGCACAGAACGACCGTTCCTGTTCCACAGAGCAGCGCGTCACCATGCTGGAAAATGAACTGCGTTTGACACGGGAGATTCTACACCAGCTCGTCGTGCTCCTCGAAAAGGAATACGGCAAAGACATTGACGGAGACGGCCAGATCGGATAACGACCCAGCTCGCGGGGCTCGGTGATTCCATTGAGATGATGTCACGGCCAACTAACACAACCAGCAAAAGGACTCAGAGTCTGACCCTCTGGCTGGCAGCCCTTCAGATATTCATTGGCGTCGGTGGCGTGGCCGGGGGCGTGGGATTGGTCTCGTCGCCCAGCGGCGCCAATCTCGGGATGTCACCCGAGGCGCTCAGTGAATCACCTTTTTCTGATTTCCTCATTCCCGGGATCGTCTTGCTGGCCGTCAACGGTCTCGGGAGTCTAATTGGCGGGGCGCTGTCGGGCATCCGTTATCGGCACGCCGGTTCGATCGGTGTCGCGCTGGGCACCTTCCTGATGGTGTGGATCATGGCCCAGGTCTGGTGGATAGGGCTGGTCCATTGGCTTCAGCCGGCCTACTTTTTGCTCGGCGTTTTGGAATTGGTTTTGGGACTGTTACTACATCGATCCTCGAGAGTGGACCGGCCGTGACCGGTCGGGCCGGACAGAATTCGGCGCGCGGCACAGAGAAACGGGGAAGCACGTAATGATGTGTGAAGGTAAAGTGGCTATTGTGACCGGCGCAGCGGGCAAGGGTATGGGGCGCAGCATTGCCCTGACGCTGGGGCGGGAAGGGGCCAGCGTTGTCGTGAACTATCGCACGAGCGCCGACAGCGCCGAAGCGGTCGCCAACCACATCGCCGATCGGGGCGGAAAGGCCCTTGCCTTCCAGGCGGATATCACCCGGCAGGACCAGTGCAAGGGGTTGGTTGACGCGGCGGTGGAGGCATTCGGCAAGGTCGACATCTGCATCATCGGCCCGGGCGCCGGCTGGCACCCGGAGCCCATCGAGCGCCTCGATGCCGACGGGGCCCTCGATGACGCGCAAAGGGAATTGGCCCCGATCTATCACCTTATGCCGCTGGTGCTGCCTGGTATGTACGAACGGCATTGGGGCCGTTTGATCGCGATCGCCTTGACGCCTCCGTACAAATCGCCCGCCTATGCGTACAACGTGGCGAAGGCGGCGCGAACTGAGGCTCTGCTGATCGCGTGCGAGGCCGCCTGGCCACATGGCGTGACGGTCAACACCATCGGACCGGGGCCGGTTGCGGAGATCGAAAGCCTCGAACGCGCTATCGAGTTCTGCGCGCACGGCGCGGCGTGGCAGGACCGCCATACGGCGTCGCCCCAAGATATTGCGGAAGGCGTTGCCTTGCTGTGTTCGCCATCGGGGGACTTCATATCGGGCGCGGTGCTTCCATACATGTATCGTTGATTGAACAACGTTGATTTAGGAGTCATCCATGCTGCGGCCACACACCTTGATCGTATCGCTTCTGCTGGGAACCGCTAGTATGTGTCAGGCCGAGGAGGCGGCGTTGCGTGCGGAGGCGGCGCGGGCGCTGCGAAAGGCAACTGCGTTTTTCTGCGAGAAGGTGTCGACCGAAGGGGGATACCTCTGGCGCTATAGCGACGATTTGCAGCGGCGCGAGGGAGAGGGCAAGACCGATGCACACACCGTCTGGCTGCAACCTCCGGGGACGCCGGCCGTGGGCATGGCCTTTCTCGAGGCGTACTGGAACACGGGGGATCGTACCTATCTCGACGCGGCCCTGGCGGCCGGGGACTGCCTTGTGCGGGGTCAGCTGCGTTCCGGCGGGTGGGACAACAGTATCACGTTTGACGGCGAGCGCCGCGGGCGGTACGCGTATCGGGTAGACGCACCGGCGCCGGGGAAGTCCCAGCGGAACACGACGACGTTGGACGACAACAAGACGCAATCCGCTATCGGATTACTTATCCATCTCGACGCGACGCTGGGCTTCGAGAACGAGGCGATTCACGCGTGCGCGCTGTATGCGCTGGAGGGGCTGCTCGATGCCCAGTATCCGAACGGCGCCTGGCCACAGCGTTTCAGCGAGCCGGCGGCGCCGGCGAAGTTCCCGGTCGTGAAGGCCTCATACCCGGACTCGTGGCCTCGCGCATTTCCGAAGAAGAGCTATGGCGGCTACTACACGTTCAACGACAACGTGATGGGGGACGTCGTGGAGGTTTTGACACTGGCTTTTAGCGTGTACAAGGACGAGCGGTATCTGCGAGCTGTGGAGCGCGCGGGGGATTTCATTCTGCTGGCGCAGATGCCCGATCCGCAGCCGGCGTGGGCGCAGCAGTATGATCTGGCGATGCATCCTGCGTGGGCGCGCAAGTTCGAGCCACCGTCTGTGACAGGTGGCGAGTCGCAGGGCATCATCAGAACGCTGATTCGCATCTACCGAGAAACGGGCAAGCGGCGTTACCTCGACGCCGTGCCGCGAGCTGTGGCCTATCTGCGTCGCTCGGAGCTTGCGGATGGGCGTTTGGCGCGGTTCTACGAACTCAAGACCAATCGCCCGCTCTACTTCACGACGGACTATGTGCTGACCTACTCGGACGACGACATGCCGACACACTACAGCTTCAAGACGGGCAATGGCCTGGCCGGTCTGGAAAAAGCCTATGAGCAGGCGCTGACATGGCGTGGGGCGGACTTGCAGCCAAAGCCGTACAAGCGGCCGGCGGTTTCGTCGCGTGCGTCGGCGCAGCTGGTCTCGCAAGTGCGCCGCGTCATCGATGGTCTGGACGATCAGGGACGGTGGGTGGAACCGGGGCGACTTCGCTACCACGGTGCCGACGATCCAACGGAGCGAATCCTTGACTGCCGGACCTTCATCAACAACTGCCGACTTCTGAGCCGCTACCTGGCCACCAAGCCTTCCCCGTAACCGCCATCGCATCCCGGGCTCCGCGGCACACCTTGCCTTTGCCTTTTGACTTGGCCGGGCCGAGCCTGCTACAATGCGGGGCAGTTCGACGTCTAACGATCACACACAAAATAGATATTGCCAGTCTCATACTATGGATTTGAAAGGCCTTACCATGTTTCAGCGTCCTATCATCGGGGTCCTCTCACTTTGCGTTCTTGTCACTTGCGGCCCGGCCCTTTTGGGGGCAGACTGGCCTCAATTCCGGGGTCCGGGGGGACTGGGCACATCGACTGAGAGCAATCTGCCTATCACCTGGAGCGAGACGGAGAACGTCGCGTGGAAGACGGCGCTGCCGGGCTATGGTTCGTCCAGTCCCATCGTTTTGAACGGCAAGCTGTACCTTACCTGCTACAGTGGCTACGGCATCGAACGCGGCGTGGGCACCGTGGATGATCTGACCTTGCACGTCGTCTGTGTCGATGCTGCCAAGGGGAACATACTCTGGGACAAGCGTGTCAAGCCGACGCTGCCCGAATCCGGGAGGGTGCGCGATCATGGATACGCTGCCGGGACGCCGGCGACGGACGGCGAGCATCTGTACGTGTTCCTCGGCAAGAGCGGCGTCTTCAAGTTTGATCTGGACGGCAACCGGATCTGGCGGGTCAGCGTCGGCGAGAAGATCCACGGCTGGGGTTCGGGCACGTCGCCCGTGCTGTATGAGGAGCTGGTGATCGTCAACGCCAGCGTCGAGAGCGAGTCGCTCGTGGCGCTGGACCAGGGCACAGGCAAGGAGGTCTGGCGAACCGGGGGCATCCGTGAGTCGTGGAATACGCCTTTGGTCACCACGGGCGAGACCGGTCGCGAGGAGTTGATCGTTGCCATCAAGGGGAAGGTGTTGGGATTCGATCCGGATACGGGCCACTCGCTTTGGTCGTGCGCGACGGACATCCGGTGGTATATGGCCCCGAGCGTCGTGGCGGCCGACGGCGTTGTTTGCTCCCTGGGGGGACGCTCCGGGACCGCCGCTCTGGCGGTTCGCACGGGCGGCAGCGGGGACGTGACTGCGACGCACCGCTTGTGGACGAGCGAAAGAGGGTCCAATGTATCGTCTCCCGTCATTGACGACGGGTATCTGTACTGGATGCACGAGCAGCGAGGAATTGCTTTCTGCGCCAAGGTCCAGACCGGTGAGCTGGTGTACGAACAGCGACTGGACGGTGCCAGACAGGTTTATGCTTCGGCGCTGCTGGCGGATGGGCGCCTTTACTACGTGGCCCGCAATGGCGAGACCTTCGTGCTGGCCGCCCAGCCGGAGTTCAAGCAATTGGCGCACAACAAGCTGGATGATGACAGCATCTTCAACGCCAGTCCCGTCGTCTGTGACGGGGCCCTGATTTTGCGCAGCGACCGGAATCTCTACGCGATCCGGAAGATGGACTAGCGGATCTGATCACCTGACTCCGAGGAGGTACGTCGTGTATGCGTTAGCGCGAAATTGCCGGGTGGGTTTTCTGTTTCTGGCCGGTCTGGCCTGTCTCGGGTGTAGCTCCAAACCGAAACAATACTGGTTCAATCCGGATAGGACGCTGGAGGAGGCAAGGAAGGATTGCCGGCAGTGCAATCGCGTGGCCGACGTTAGGGCGCACGAGGAGCATATCCGTCGCTTCCAGGAGAGCATCGAGCACGACAGACCGTGGCAAATGGAGAACAAGACTCTGGAAGAAGCGAACCGGGAGATGGACGAAGAGCACTACTTCGGCGCGTGCATGCAGTCGCGCGGCTATCGGCAGGTCTCGGCGTATCGCCTGGGGTCCGAAATCAGGAAGGGAAGCGGCTTCGGTGGGGATGAATTGCAGCGGCTGGCTGGCAAGTAATTAGAGAGGCATGTCCACATGACGGAGTCTGACGTGATGATGAGAAGACGTGGTTTCACACTGATCGAGCTGTTGGTGGTGGTAGCGATCATCGCCCTGTTGCTGGCGATTCTGATGCCGTCGTTGCGTCGCGCGAAAGAGCAGGCGCGTGCGGTTGTCTGCCAGAGCCATCTGAAGCAATGGTCGTTCTGCCTGGAGATGTACACGGGCGACTACGACGGGAAGTTCATGCCGGGCATCGACGAGGACTGGGAGACCGGGCGCTACTCGTGGATCTACACGCTGATCCCTTACTATGAAGAGCCGGACATCCGCCTGTGCCCCAAGGCGCCGCGCACGCTTGAAGAAGGCGGCACACTGCCCTACAACGCCTGGGACGTGAGCCTGACCAACCCCGCCGACTTCACGTACCTCAAAGACCCCAGGAATAAGATCGGCAGCTATGGGATCAACTGGTGGGTCAACGACAGCGATCTCGTGGTCGGTACACACGATCCGAGCAACAAGTGGCGGCGGACGGGACAAAAGAGCCCCGGCGCGATCCCGGTGCTGATGGATTGCGGTTTCATGCTGACGCGGCCGGAGCCGTACGACCCGCCCCCGGAGCAGGACGGCGAGTTTCTCTGGGCGTTCGGCGGGGGCATCCGGCGGGCGTGCACCAATCGCCACAACGGCGGCGTCAACATCCTGTTCATGGACTGGTCGATTCGGAAGGTGGCGCTACAGGAACTCTGGACCTTTAAGTGGCACCGCACATTCGACACCGCCAACGCCTGGACGCCGGCGGGTGCGGTCGTCGCCAGCGACTGGCCCGAGTGGATGCGAAACCTCAGATAGCAGAACCCCTGGAAACGAGGAACGTAAGCACAGGGAAATGCCCAATCGATCTGATGCGCCAATTCCAGGAGATAGCCATGCCCCAGACTGACAACCTATCGCGAAGGCGATTCCTGCAAACCACGGGCATGTCGGCGGCAACCGTGGCGACGGTACCGGCCGTGCTGCGCGGGGTCGAACCTACGGCCGATCCCGTGCGAATCGGACACATCGGCACCGGCACGCGCGGGTGGGATCTGGTCAAGTACACGGGGCGAACGGACAGCGCCAAGGTCGTGGCGATCTGCGATGTCTACAAGCCCCACGTCGAGCGCGGCGTCGAGGCGGCCGGCAATCCAGAGGTGAAAACATACACCGACTACAAGGATCTATTGGCCGACCCGAAGATTGAGGCGGTTGTTATCGCGACGCCCGACCATTGTCATGAGACGATGCTCCTCGACGCTATCAGCGCGGGCAAGGCGGTCTACTGCGAGAAGGGCTGGACCATGTCGATCCGCGCGGCCAAGCGGATGCGCGAGGCCGTCACGAAGAGCCAGACGGTCATGCAGCTCGGTCACCAGGGAAGGCAGCATCCCGCCTCGGCCGAGGCGGGCAAGATGATTCGGGCCGGCAGGCTGGGTCCGGTGACCCTGATCAAAACGGGCCGTTACTTCAATAGCCCGACCGAGAAACCTGTCTACCGCTGGTATGGGTACTATACCTGGTACGATCATCCCGATCCCCGGAAGGTCATCAAAGACCTGGATTGGGAAGCCTGGCTCGGGCCAGCGCCTCAGATCGACTTCAACGAGCGGCACTTCTGGCACTGGCGGTGCTACTGGCCCTATGGGACCGGGCAGGCGGGGGACCTTCTGAGCCATGAGATGGATTACGTGCAGGCCGTGCTGGGCTATGGCATTCCCGACACGTGCACCTGCGCCGGGCTCAACGCCTTCTGGCAGGACGACCGGCAGGTTCCCGACACATGGATCGCGACGTACCAGTTCGAGAAACAAGGTTGCTCGGCGATCTTCGAGGGCATCCAGAATTCGCGCCGCAATCAGACGCCGGAGTTCGTGGGCCGGGATGCACGCATGGTCTTTGACGCGATTGGACAGGCCGCCGGCCGCTTTGTGATCTACGACGATGGTCCCGCCTGGCGTATGAGCAGCAAGCCGCCGGAGCCGACGTATCACTACGACCCAAGCAAAGGGCCCCGCTGGCCAAACCACATGGAGAACTTCCTCCAGTGCGTCCGGACCGGCGAGAAACCACGCTGCGATGAGGATCAGGCCTTCATCGAAACGGCGACCCTGATGATGAGCGTGGAGTCCTATCGCCAGAATCGGCAGGTCCGCTGGGACCGGGAGAAGGAGGAAATCGTCTAACGCTGAGAATGCGCAAGTCAGGCGGGCCGCTGCCCACCTTACTTGCGGATGATGTCGGTAATCTTCATGAGGCGGGTGGTGTTGTCGCGCTCGGCCTCGGAGAGCTTGTTGTTGATGAACTTGATGGTCTCGCGCGTCTCGGGGATCACGACGTGTTCGAGGACGTTGACGCGGCGGCGGGTCATTTGCAGCTCGACGGCCAGCAGACGGGCCTGCTTTTCCTTCTCGGCCAGTTCGATCAGGGTGTCGAACGCTCTTTCCAGCGAAAGGAGGGCCACGTCCATCTCGCCGGAAGTGGTGCCGTATCCGTAGCAAAGGATCTCGCCGGCGATCTCCTTGAGGAGTTCGGGGACCTTGACGTTCATGACCGAGGCGAACTTCATGACCATGCTGAACGTCTTGGTCGGCACGGCCAGCGCGGCCTTGACGTGCTCGGGCTCCATTGACGCCCGTGCCAGCATGAACCGGCGGAATGTCTGCGCCAGCTCCTGCTCGACCTTCTCGCGCAAGGGCTGAATCGCCCTGGCGATCTGGATCAACTGCCGCGAGATCTCGTCGCGCTTTTCACTGAGCAGCCTGTGCCCGCGGCTGGCCAGCGCGACGCGCTTTCTCAGCCGCAGTAACTCCATCCGAGTTGCATTGACGTTGGCCAGCATTATTCAGCGTCTTCCTTCTTGTCTTCCTTGTCGGTCTGAGGCTTCTGATCCTGGTCCGCCTTGCCTTTCGCCCCGGGCTTCTTCTTGGCGCGTTTCTTCTTGTCTTTCTTGCCGGCCTGGGCCGTCTGGCCCTCTGCTTCGGGTTCGGCTTTGGCCTTCGCGTCGGGCTTTTCGTCAGCAGACTCCTGGCCCTTGCGGAACGGGGTCATGTACTTCTCGATGAGTTCGACGTCGATCCGTTTGAGGTCGACGTTGTCGAACATGCTCAGCAGTTCCCAGCCGAGGTCGAGCGTCTGGAAGACCGTCCGATTCTCGTAGTAGTCCTGGGAGATGTAGCGGTCTTCGAACTTGTTGGCGAACTCCATGTACTTGCGGTCCTCATCGGACAGGGCCGCTTCGCCCATGATCGTCGCCAACTCCTGCATTTCCTTGCCCCGCGCGTAGGCGGCGTAGAGCTGATTGTAGAGGTCGGCGTGATCCTCGCGGGTCTTGCCTTCGCCGATCCCCTTGTCCTTTAGACGCGACAGACTGGGCAGGACGTCTACCGGCGGCGAGACGCCCTGACGTGCCAGCGACCGCGACAGAATGACCTGACCCTCGGTGATGTAGCCGGTCAGGTCGGGCACCGGGTGCGTCTTATCATCTTCCGGCATCGTCAGCACGGGCACCATGGTAATCGAGCCCTTCTTGCCCTTCACCCGTCCGGCTCGCTCGTAGATGGTCGCCAGGTCGGTGTAGAGATAGCCCGGATACCCGCGTCGGCCGGGAACTTCCTTACGGGCGGCGCTGATCTCACGCAGGGCCTCACAGTAGTTGGTCATGTCATTGAGAATGACCAGCACGTGCATCCCCTGCTCAAAGGCCAGGTACTCGGCGGCCGTCAGGGCGAATCGCGGGGTGGCGATCCGCTCAATGGCCGGGTCGTTGGCCAGGTTCACGAACATCACCGCTCGCTCGATGGCGCCGGTGTTGTGCAGGTCGTCGATGAAGAACTGGGCGGCCTCGAAGGTGATGCCCATGGCGGCAAAGACCACGGCGAAGTCCCCGCCCTTGCCCAGAACGCTGGCCTGCCGCGCGAGCTGTGCGGTCAGATCGTCATGGGGCAGACCGGAACCGGAGAAGATGGGCAGCTTCTGCCCACGCACGAGCGGGTTGAGACCGTCGATGGTCGAGATGCCCGTCTGGATGAACTCGTTGGGATAGTCACGACCGTAGGGGTTGATCGGCTGTCCGTTGATGTCGATGCGTTTTTCCGGAATGATCTCCGGCCCATCGTCCTTGGGCACACCCAGACCGCTGAAGACGCGACCCAGGATGTCGGGCGAGACACCGAGCTCCAGTGGACGGGCCAGGAAGCGCACCGTACTGTGCTTGACGTCGATGCCGCTGGTGCCCTCGAAGACCTGGACGAGCACTTTGTCGTTCTCGACCTGGAGGATCTGGCCGTGACGGATCGAGCCGTCGCCCAGCTCGATGTCGACGATATGGCCGTACTTCGCCTCGTCGACCATCTCGACCATCATCAGCGGGCCCTGGATATTCGATACTGTCTGATACTCTTTCACCGATAGCATGTCACACCCCTACGTCTGTCGTGAAGCGTTTCGTCGCGTCGCTATTTGGAGGCAGCCGTGCTATGAAGCTGCTTCATTTGTTGTTCGATCGTGTCCCGAATCCCACGGATCTTGTCCATCTCCTCTTGCGGGACGTACTTGGCCCGGGCGATGTCCTCGCGCACGGCCAGCTTGAAGATATCGGCCGTCTCGGCTCCCGCATCGATCGCTTCGAGGCCCTGATGGTGGAAGTGCAGCACTGTCTTGAGCATCTCGCACTGCTTCTCCATCGAGGTATACGTGTCGACCTTGTGGAACGCGTTCTGGTGGAGGTAGTCCTCGCGAATGGACCGGGACGTCTCCAGCGCCAAGCGGTCACGCGGCGAGAGGGCATCGGCGCCGACCAGCCGCACGATCTCGATCAGCTCCGACTCCTGTTCCAGCAGGCCCATCGCCTCGACCGTCATCTTCTCCATCTCCAGGCCCTGGTCCTTGTCCTCGAAGCAGCCCTTGAGATACTGCTTGTAGAACGAATAGGACGTCAGCCAGTCGATGGCCGGGAAGTGGCGTTGATATGCCAGCTCGCCCTTGAGCGACCAGAACACCTTTACGACGTGGAGCGTCGCCTGGACCACCGAGTCGGACAAGTCGCCACCGGGAGGGCTGACGGCACCGATGACGGACAGGCCGCCTTCGCGCTCGGGCGTCCCCTGGCACCGGACGCGTCCGGCCCGCTCGTAGAAGGCCGCGATACGAGCCGAGAGATAGGCCGGATAGCCTTCTTCGGCCGGCATTTCTTCCAGACGCGTCGAGATTTCACGCATGGCTTCGGCCCAACGGCTCGTGCTATCGGCCATCAGAGCGACGGTATAGCCCATATCGCGGAAGTATTCGGCCAGCGTGATGCCTGTATACACCGAGGCCTCGCGAGCGGCCACCGGCATGTTGGACGTATTGGCGATCAGGACCGAGCGTCGCATGAGCGGCTCGCCGGAGCGCGGGTCTTTCAACTCGGGGAACTCGGCCAGCACGTCCGTCATTTCGTTTCCGCGCTCGCCGCAGCCAACGTAGACCACCACATCGGCATCGACCCACTTGGCCAACTGGTGCTGGACGACGGTCTTGCCCGTGCCGAACGGGCCCGGCACGCAAGCGGTGCCACCCTTGCTGATCGGGAAGAACGTGTCGATGACGCGCTGTCCGCTAACGAGAATCTTCTCCGGCGCCAACCGGCGGCCAATCGGGCGCGCCTCGCGAACGGGCCACCGCTGCATCATCTGCAACTCGTGTTTCGTGCCATCTTCGCCAACACAGGTGCCTATGGCATCGACGACGGTATAGTCGCCCTCTTTTATGCTCTTGAGCGTTCCGGCCACGCCGGGGGGCACCATGATCTTGTGGACCATGAGGCTCGTTTCCTCGACCTCGCCGATGATGTCGCCAGGGCCGACCTTGGTCCCCTCCGAAACAGTCGGCTTGAAGTGCCACTTCTTGTCACGATTGAGGCCGGGCAGGTCGCTGCCTCGGCTCATGAACTCGCCTTCCATCTCGACGAGACCATCGAGCGGCCTCTGAATGCCGTCGTAGATACTCTCGATCAGACCCGGTCCGAGTTCCACGCTCAGCGGCGATTCGGTATCGAGTACGGGCTCGCCCGGGCCGATGCCGGTGGTCTCCTCGTAGACCTGAATCGAGGCGGTGTCGCCGCGAAGCTCCACGATTTCACCGATGAGGTTCAACTGGCCCACGCGCACCACGTCATACATGCGGGCGCCGGCCATCCCCTCGGCCACGACAACAGGACCAGCGACTTTGACAACGCGACCTACTCTCTTCTCAGTCATCACGCAAACCTTCTTAATTGTTTTGCAGGATATCAATACCGGTAGCCAGCTTGAGGACCTGGCCCAGGGCCTCGGTGGCAAAGCCTTCCGACTCGGTGGTAAACGGCACGACCACGACACACGGGATCGGCTCGCTCTCGGTGTCTGCGAAGACCTCATCGGCCGCCTTGGCCACGTCTTCGGCGACCACTACCAGGGCATACTTGGCCTCGACAATCTTCGCGGCGGCCGCGACGATTTGCTCGCGCTGCTGCTCGACCGCGAACGTGTCCACGCCCAGCGCCGAAAAGGGCATCACGAAATCGGCGTCACCTAGTACGGCTACTTTGCCTTCCATGTGTTTCCTCGTGAAGCGTGAAGCGTATCGAGCGGGTCGCGCTCGATCGCGTCCAATCGATTCTCTGTCTATCAGGCCCCGATGCGATCGAGGATTAGTTTCGTATCCAGCAGGTTCTTCTTGGCGGTGAGGATCAGTCGCACCGTGCGAATCTCATGCTCTTTCAGGAGCAGATAGGCGACGATCGGCTGCGGGCCGGCGGTGATCTGAGCGGTCGACCGGAGATAGCCCGTCAGGTATTCATCGCACTGTTGCTCGATCTTGAGAAACGAATCATCCGATGCCAGATACCCCGCGCCCACCTCCACGATCCGATGGTACGGCGTGGCGAAGAACAGTTGGCCCAACGCCTCGTACCCATGATCGAGGGCCTCGCGAAGGCGGTCGATCTCCAGGAAGCCACCGGGCAGCAGAACGTTGCGCTGCTCGGCGTCGATATGCTTGAGCCGCAGGACCGTGCGAATGTTGGTCAGATCGGTCTGCAAGCGGAACAGATTCAAGAGGAAAACGTCGCCGAGTTGGCGGGCCTTCGTCACTTTGTACTCGGCCTCGAACCGATCGATGGCATGGTCGATCGGCGGGATTTTCTTGTCCTGGTAGTAGGCCAGGATGGCCTGCTCGGTCGCGTCGGCCAGGTAGTCAGGAAACAGGGCGTAGTTTTCCTCTTCGAATACCTGTTCGAGCACGTCGGGGGCGACGTTGCCGTCGGCGCTGTAGTCCGAGCCGACGGGACGGTCGGTCATTACGCGGCGCAGGGCCAGGCGGAGATTCGCAAAGTCGTCGCGGCTCCTGAACAGGGAAACCACCGCCTCGTCGAGCATCCACTCGGCGAACCGCTGGCGCACCTCGGTGCGTTTCTCTGCCAGGAGCGTCTCCACGTCGTCCATCCGCACATTGGCCCCAGGCAAGGCGTAATCGCCACCAACCAGGGAGCCGACGGCCGCGGCAAAACCGGGCGCGTTGGCCATGTCCATGAGCACGGCACGGGTCAACAACTGCATCTCCATGACCCGTACCACCGCACTCTGGGCCGTGTAGCGCCAGTCGTCGGCGCCGACCTGCGGGTAGGTCAGGAACTCGAATATCGTTTCTTCAGATCGTGCTTTCGGCATCGCTTTGACTGCTCTTGGCGTTCGTCAGTGTTCTAGGAAAAGAGGGTCTTGGCCAGTTCGATCACCAGGTCGTTGCGGGCCTGTCCCAGCAAGACGGCGGGCGAGACGTTTGTCTTGATCTTGCCGCGCCGTAGAATGAAACCGCCGGGCATATCGTGCTTGTCCTTGGCGAGTTTCAGATTGCCCTTCTTGAGCTTGCCGTTGACTTCGGTGATGAGGCTCGCGTCGATTCGCTTCTCGTCCTTGCCGATGACCACCTCTTCATCGCCGGTCTCGACGGCATCGGTCATCAGGCGGGCCATCAAGGCGCGGTATTCTTTGTCGGGCAGCTCGCCCAGGCGTTTTGCGGCGCGCTCGAACACCTCGTCGAGGATCTTCGTCTTCTCGGCGAGGTACTCCTTGGCCGCATCCATTCGTGCGCCGGCCAGGATGTGTGCCTTCTCGTCCTCGGCGGCCTGCTGGGCCAGGGTCTCAGCCTGCTGGCGATACTCAGCCAACTTCTTGTCTGCCTTGGCCTGCTCGGCAGCCGCCTTGTCCGCGGCCTCCTTGCCAATCTTCTCGGCCTCAGCCTTGGCGTCCGACAGTATCTTCTCTATGACCTGTTCAGCTTCCATCTGTACCATCCGGTTACTTAGGATTAGCGTATCGTGCAGCTTGGCTGTTTATCCGCCGGCGGCCGCAGCGGCCTCAGGCAGGTTGATGCCCAGGAGGATCAGGAGGGAGATGAGGAAGCCGAGCACGGCGTACACTTCGACCATGGCGGCATAGAGCACACCGGCCTTGACGGCCATCTCGGGACGTTTGGCGGTCATGAGGATGCCGGCCGAACACGTCTTGCCCTGGTGGATGGCGCTGAGCATGCCGGCGAACGCGATCGGCAGACAGCCGGCCAGAATGGCCAGGGCGATGCGAAGGTCTAGGGCGTCCGCTTGCAGGAACTCACCGATCTTGCCCATGGCGAAGAACGCAATCACGAAGCCATAGAAGCCCTGCGTTCCCGGCAGCACCACCTGGAGAAACAACTGGCCGTACCGTTCCGGCTTCTCACTGAGCACGCCGGTAGCACTTCGACCGGCGATGCCAATGCCCACTGCCGAACCAATTCCCGCCATGAAAGCTGCCAGCGCAGCACCCAGATAAGCAATTCCCATTGAGATCTGACTCATCGTACGTTCCCTTTCTTTCCTTTTCGTAGGATGGGGCCTGCCCCCACCGCTAACGCCCTAATCGACCGGTCAAAGCTCACCCGATTTCACGGTCCCGATTCTTGTCCGTGGACTATTCATCCACTTGAATATGTTTGTACTCCTTGCGTAGCGGCGCGAATTCGCGGCCGCCGCCCTGGAGGAACTTCGTGAAGAACTCGACGAACTGCAAACGCATGCTGTGCACGAACGCACTGAGGCACGAGTTGGCGATGTTGAAGACATGACCGCCGATGAAGATCACGGCGCCAAAAATCCAGCCTATCACGCCCAATCCCATGACCTTCACGACGATGGAATTAATGGCCATGCCGAAGCCGGCCGTGACCATGCCCAGCGCCATCAGCCGGATGTAGCTGAGCACGTCGCCCACGTAGAACACCGTACTGAACACATTGTAGCAACCCATGCCAATGCGGGCACCCCAGCCACCCTCACGCTCGCTGAACAGGATGATGCCAATAGCCGGTATGACAGCGACAATCAGAAACACGGTTCCGATGGCAGACGGCCAATTGAACGCCTTGGCCAAGCCGAAAAGCGTCAGACTGTTGAGCCAGACGAACCAGGTCCCATGGTCGAAGACAGCCTCCTTCTTGTCGCCGCTGGTCCAGCGATGCCAGAAGGCCACGCCAATCCCGAAGATGATCTGCAGGTAACCCAGCCCCAGCGAGATATAGAAGAAGTGCATGGGGCTCTCAAGCGGATCGAACCACATCAACGCCTGGCGGAAGCCCATGAGGCGCGGGAAGAATACCTGGATTGCGTCACCACACCAGCCCCCCGTCAAGGCGCCCGCGATCACCGTGGGGATCGAGCAGATCAGCATCATCTTGATGAACTTGGCGTCGCCCTTGATCTTCTTCAAGATCCACCATAGGAAGCCGATCATGACAAGGCCGTAAGCCGCATCCGTCAGGCAGATTCCGAAGAACAGCGCGAAGAACGGCGCCAGAAACACCGTTGGATCGACATCCGACGTGTTTGGCATTCCGTACAATCGTGTGATGACTTCGAACGGCCGCACCCGGTGCGTGTTTTCGATCTCTACCGGTTTCTCTTCGCCCTCTACGATCTCCGTCTTGCCGACGCTGCACGCCTTGAAACGGCCGACGATCTCTTCGAGCTGTGCGTAGTCCTTGTCTTTGACCCAGCCTTCGAGAATGACGGTCTGCTCGGTCACGGGGGCTGCGCCGCGCGTGGCCTCGCGACTGACAAGATTCTGGTAGTGGTCGTTGAGGATCTTCAGCTTGAGTAGATGGTCCGAGAGGGACGCAACTTCCGTCTCCAGCTCCTTGAGCCGCTTGCGAACCTGCGTCCGCTGCTCGCTGCGCTCGGTGATCAGCGCACTGACCGTCCCGGTCATCCCCTCGAACCCGACGGCCTCGAAATCCGTGGCCCGCAGGGCCTTCTGCACGTCCTCGGCATTCTCGTTCAATGCGACGATCACACAGGCGTTCCGATTTCCGGTGACGCTGACGGTCTGCACGACGGCTCCGAGTTCGGCCAGCTTCTCGCGGGCCTTGTCGGCGTGCTGCGTGGGGATCATTCCCGTCCAACACCTGGCCTGGCTCAGTTGGCCGATCTCCTCGACCGGCATCTCCAGGTCTTGCCACGGGATCAGCATATCGAGCGTCGACTGGAGGTTCTCACTCTCGGTGGCCAGGCGGTCCATCTCGCCCTGGGCGTGTTCGACCCGATCCAGCAGGTCCAGCGCCTCTTGCCCAGTGACGACGTCGCTGTAGCGACTGCGCTCGACGGCCTTGAGAGGCTCGAAGATGCTGGTCTTTTCCTTGTTGTACGGCGTGAGGAACTTGACGGCCCGTTCGAGCCGGCTGTGCGTCTCTTCGAGATCCCGGGGGCGCCCGCCGCCCGCCTGCACGTCCTCGGACTGCTTGCTGATCACGCCGCGATCGGCGTCGAGGATCTCTACAATGCCAGCCCGCTGGACGGCCTCGAGCAACTCCGAGGCCTCCGAGCGATGGCAGACCACCAACACTTTTGCCATTTTCGAAATGGCCATGCTCAGCCTTTCAGGTAGTTCACGACGGTCTCGACCGCGGCGCTGATTCTGCTTTCCGTCGCCTGGCGCAGCTTCTCTCGCTCGGCCTGCGCATCGGCCTTGAGCTTCTCGGCCTCGGCCTGGCCCTGGGCTGCCGCTTTGGCCACCGCCGCCTCAATCGCCTTCTTTCGGGCCTGCTCGGCTTCCGCCTGGGCGGCCGCCCGTTTCTTGCGCGCCGCATCGGCCGTCTGCACGGCCTGCGCATGGGCCTGCTCGACGATCTCGACCGCTTCGGCTTCGGCCCGCTTGATTTTCTTGATTAGTTCCATGTGCCGTTACGCCCCTACTTGCTGCCACCCTAGTAAAAGGGCGGAGTGTATACCATCCCCACCCGAGTGGCAAGAAAAACCCAATGGCATTATTGAATTCAGAACAGCAGATCGACCTTGGCCACGAGTTCCTGGACATGCTTCAGTGACACGTCGAACTGTCTCCGCTCCGACGCGTCGAGATCCAACTCAATGACGCGCTCAACACCCCCATGGCCAAGCACCGCCGGGACACCGACGAAGTACCCGCCAGCGCTATACTCGGTCTCGCAGTACGCGCAGCATGAGAAAACTTGTCGGGTATCGCGCAGAATGGCCTCGGCCATCTTCACGGCTCCGGCGGCCGGCGCGTAGTAGGCGCTGTAGCCCAGCAAATTCACGACCTCAATCCCCCCCTTTCGCGTTCGCTCGACGAGCTCATCAACCTTGGCCTTGTCGAGAAACTGGGAAATCGGCACGCCGCTCACAGTCGTGAATCTAGGCAACGGAACCATGTCGTCACCATGGCCGCCCATCAGAACGCAACTGATATCGTCGACGCACATGCCCAGTTCGGCCGCCAGGAAGTAAGTGAAGCGCGCCGAATCGAGGGCCCCGGCCATCCCCATGACCCGCTGCTTGGGCAGGCCCGTCGTCTCGGCGGCCACGTAGACCATCGCATCCAGCGGATTGCACACGACGATGACGATGGCATTCGGGCAATGTTGGGCAATCTTCTCGCTGACGGACTTGACAATGCCGGCGTTTGTGGCCAAGAGATCGTCGCGACTCATGCCCGCCTTGCGTGGCATCCCGCTGGTGACAATGACGATGTCGCTATCGGCCGCGGCGGCCCAATCGGTACTGCCAACCACGTTCTGATCGGACCCGTAGACGGGGCTCGCCTCGGCCATATCGAGGGCCTTGCCCTCAGCCAGACCCGCCACGATATCCAGCAGAACGACCTGTCCAAGTCTTCTCGTCGCGGCGATGTGGGCCGTCGTGGCCCCGACGTTTCCGGCTCCTACCACGGTGATTTTGTTCCTGGCCATCCGATTATACCTCATCAAAAAGGGTCCACGAGGTGCTCTGACGCATGTCTGGCGAGCACACGCCCATCGCGGTGCGATCGATTCCAGGTTCCCAACAGGCTGGGCTACTGACGCTGCGTCATTAGGGAAAGGGCATAATATCGGGCGCAGCCGGACGTGTCAACGGCGCATGCGAACAATGTGAGGACTGTCGCGGGCGGTCCCTATTGGTGGTCGGCACGCAACTGCCGCCAGCGGGCCCGCATCGTGTTGAGCAGGTCTTCATATTGCTCGTCAGCGGCCAGATTCCGCTCCTCGAACGGGTCGGCCTCCAAGTCGAACAGTTGCTCGTAGGCCGGGTCCTGTTCGAGATAACGCAGGTACTTGTAGCGCAGACTTACGACGCCCTCGCTCTGCGGAATCAGATTCGCCCCCGTTTGGCGGGAACGGTTGATGAAAAGATGCTCGTAGAAGAAATCGGACCGCCACGGACGGCTCCGCCCCCGCGTCAGCGACGTCAGGTCCGTGCCCTGCATGGCCGCCGGGATCGGCACGCCGGCCAGCGACAGAATGGTCGGCGCCACATCCACATTCAGCGCGATCTCGCGGCGCACCTGCCCGCGACAGGAATCGGGCAGACGCGGGTCGTAGACCAGCAACGGCACGCGGATGGACTCCTCGTAGCCGTACCACTTGCCGGCGAAGCCGTGCTCGGCGAGGAAGAAGCCGTTGTCGCCCATCAGCACAATCACCGTGTTGTCCGCCAGAGACAGCCGCTCCAGCTCCGCCCGGACCCTGCCAATGACAACATCGACTCCGGTGATCAGTCGATAATAGCCTTTGACCGATTCCTGGTATTTGTCTGCGTTGGGAAAGCGGATCTGCCAACGCACCCGAGCGGTCGTGGCATCGTCGGTGAGAAACGCCGGCAGCGTCTCGAAATGCGCGTCTGAGCGCGTCTTCGGCTCGGGAATGCGGTCGTGCTCATAGAGATCCTTGTAGGCCGGATCGTAGATGAACTGCCGTGGGTCGCCATCCTGCACGTGCGGCGCCTTGAAGCTGACTGATAGACAGAAAGGCTCGTCGTTCGAGCAGCCGCGGAGGAACTCGATCGACTGCTCGCCCATGATCTGCGTGAGGTGCTTGTCGTTGCCATCGGCGTCTTTCTGTTCGTACACCGGCTGGCCCGCGATGCCACGCCAGAAATCGAACGTCTCCGTGGGGAAATCCGGCTTGCGCCCTACGCCGTACTTGCCGACGAACCCCAACCGATAGCCCGCGTTCCTGAGCCGGGCCGGATAGGTGTCCTGCCAGGCCGCCTCGGAGAAGTGCGTCACGAAGTCGTTGATCCCGTGCCGGCGAGAGTACTGGCCCGCGAAGAAACTGGCCCGGCTCGAGCAGCAGATCGACGTCGTAACAAACGCATTGGTGAACCGAACCCCATCACCGGCCAGCGCATCCATGTGCGGGGTCTGGATGATCCGATTGCCCGCACAGCCCATCGTATCCCACCGCTGATCGTCGGTCAGCAGAAAGATGATGTTGGGGCGCCGCCGCGACATACCGTGGGCGACACGATGCGAGAGGCCGAGCGCACCAAGGCCCAGCGCCGCTGATCTCATGAACGTCCTTCGCGATATCCTTCTCATTACGGTCCTCACTGCCTAATGGTGGACTTGCCCGATGAACTTGCCTGAGCAGCCCTATGATACGGCCCAGACCGAATCGACGCCAGGGGAAAGACCACGTGCGCTCCCAGCGGTCTATGGGAAAAGCGGCAACGCACTCTTGAGGCCGCACGGCCGCCGTCGTATCCTACAGGAAATCACCTGTGACTTATGAGAGGTTTCGTTCATGGACGCCATGGTGCCGTACGGACTCGCCCAGGCCATACCCTATACCACAATCACGATCGTCTTCATCGCCCTGGCCACCGGCGTGGCAGCGTTCGCACGCCGGCGCAGCCGTGACAAGTGCCTCCGGGATTTCGAACGCAACCGCGTGACACTTGAAGACGCCGGGGGCAAGACCATCTGGGGCACGCTCCGCGTCGAGAACACCGGACTCGAATTCGTCTATCCCGAGCGCCACCAGGACGCCGACGGACATGACGAGACCAGCTATCTCCTCTACAAATTCGAGTATCCCCGCATCGTCGCCGTGATCCGTTTCCACGATGATCTCAGCGAGGCCGACCGTCGCGAGCGGGAAATCGAGTTGAAACGCACCTATCATCCAGGTCTGCGCCGCCGGCTTGCACGCCGAGTTCTTAACGTCTTTCGCACTCTGCGCGATTCCGTGCTGGAAGTGATCAATCTCGTCATTGCGCAGGTCCAGAAGGCGTCGCCGGCCAGCAAAGTCCTAACGGGGCAGGACAAATACGTCACGCAGATGAAACAGGAGTTGGTCGGTTCCGTCGGCACGGCTTTTGAGCCGCTCCTGGAGCGGCACATCGGCCACAAGGTCGTTCTCGAGATGGTTAAGGGAGACGCGCGCCTCGAATACTGCGGCGTGCTGAAAGAATACACCGCCGAGTTCGTGGAAGTGATGGACGTGGACTACCGTATCGCCGCCGATCAGGCGGCCCGCAAGGCCGACCTGGTCGTCCCCCGCCACCTCGGCATCGTCCGCCATCTGGGGGAATAGGACGCGCTCGTCCTAACCTTCGAGGTCGTACTCCTGCAGCAGCGAGGCAATCTTCTCGACGCGATTGAACATCATCACATCGATGATGGATAGATTCGCGACGTATTCGCCTGCGAATTGCCGGTACCGGATCGGTCGCAGACGCAGGAAGCTCAGCTTCAGTCCCCGGCGCATGAACTGATCCCGGTCGTACAACTCCTTGCCGCCGATGGTATTGATATAGTGCGTCGCCCCGAGAAACGCGTTGATTTCCAGGACACGATCCTGACCTTTGAGATCATCGAACCGAACGGTCTCCGACGAGAGAACGAAGGGCGTTTCGATCTTCAAGTAGCGGCAACACGCCTGCAATGTGCCCACGACGAAGGCCGAGACGTTCCGCTCGGCGCCGGCCAGAGAATCCTCCAGAAGCGGAAAGACCGTATCGAAACATGGTGCCTTCCGGTAAGCGTCTTCGATCTGACGCAGCATCTTCTTCTTGTCGCTCTCGAAGGCATCCGCGAACACCCGCTCGTTGATGGCAAGACTCGTGGGGCCCTTGCGAACAGGCAACGTCACATAGCGCGGCCGGTCGTTGACCAGAATCCGGTTCCGGTTGATCCAGCCGGCCTTGATATACTGCACGTCGTCGTGAATGACGAACGTATCGACCATGGCAATCAACTGGAAGTAGCCGATATAGGGGAAGAGATACGGCTGCATAATGCCGAGCTTCACGCGTTGCCTCCTGCAGACAGCCTTCCGGGATTCATGTCATAGGGCCAAACCGCGTGCCCCGCACCGCGCCATTATCGAGCATCCACGCCCGACAATCAATGCCAAATCCCCCTGTCGTCACAGGACAATAAAGATGGGAGATTCTGGCCAAAGGCGGGGCACCCGCTTCCTTTCCCAACAACGTCACCGCACCGGTGGCTGGTTCGACGGTGGTCCGCTCTACCGCAGAAACCGGATGCACACGGGCCGCCCCACGGAGATCTTGTGCCCCGTCGGCTCCAGTGCACCCGTCTGCCGATCGATGCGGAAGACGACGACGCTGTCGCTTCCCTGGTTGCCCACGAGACAGAACGCGCCGGTCGGATCGATGTTGAAATTGCGCGGCGTGTTGATCCCGGCCGTCTCATGCTCGACGAACGCCAATGCTCCGCTCGCAGGGTCGATCCGGTAGACCACGATGCTGTCGTGTCCCCGGTTGGAGCCATAGAGGAATCGACCGCTCGGATGCACGCGCACTTCAGCGCACGTACTGCGATCCTCGAAGCCTTCAGGCAGGGTCGGCACCGTCTGCGTCTCGGTGAGCGTGCCCGAAGCGGCATCATAGTCGAAGGCCGTCATGGTGCAGTCGAGTTCGTTGATCACGTACGCCCGCTGCCCATCCGGATGAAACGCGACGTGTCGCGGTCCCGCCCCCGCCTTGACCTGCACAAACGCGGGCCGAGCCGCAACCATCGTGCCGGCCTTGACGTCCAGCCGATAGATCATGATCTTGTCGATGCCCAGATCAGCAACGAACGCGAAACGATCGTCGGCGCTGACATTGATCGAATGGGCGTGAGGCCCACTCTGCCGTCTGGGATTCACGCTGGACCCGCTGTGCTGAGCGAAGGCTGACGGCTCAGCAAGGCCACCATCCGAACGAATCGGAATCACCGCGGCGCTGCCACTACCGTAGTTCGCCACCAGGACGTTGTGCCCGGCGTGATCGATGCTGACATGGCACGGCCCATTGCCGCGCGACGACTGCTGGTTGAGAAACGTCAGATCGCCCGTCTCGCCATCGATGGCATAGGCACTGACACTCCCGGCCCCGCCACTCTCGCTAACCGCGTAGAGGAATCGGCCGTTCGGATGGATCTCGAGAAAGGAGGGATTCTTTGCCTCGGTGGCCAGCACCGGCTTGGCAAGTTCTCCCGTCTCCGTGTCCAGAACGCTGCGATAGATCCCTCTGCTGCCCCCATCGCCACCGCTGTACGTCCCGAAGTACACCGTCATCGATTTGGCCCCAGCCACCGACGTGACCACAACCAGCACTGCCACGAACACCCACACTTGCCTGCCCATACGCACGCTCCAATCCTTACCGACAACCCAGACTGATACGTCAAGAACGAGGACGCATTATACCGTCCACTCCCGGCCAAAACCGACAAAAAGAAAGCCCATGGCCCTCTATCGACCGCGGTTCTTGGGCATTCCGGCGGAAATGGCGCTCAAATCGACGGTCGAAAGCGTTGAGACTCGACCGCGTATTGTGGTATCATAGAGACGGTAATGTGCGGCAGGTCCATCTGTGAACGCGTACGGTAAATGCCAATTGGGGCCGGTTTGCCCAATGCCGCATTCCTGCATTGGGAAGATGGCTGTCACCTGATTCTTGAATCGGGGCTTGGGTACTGCCGCTAACGTCACATTCCACTCTGGGAAGGAGGAATACGATGGGTAGGATCAAGAGTCTAACGGTGCTTATCTGCATGCTCTCGGTTGCCGTCGGTTGGGGAGCAGCGTTCAAAGACGACTTTGACCGAGCCGATGGCGATGTGGGCAATGGCTGGAGCACTCAGGCCGATGGGACCATCGAGGTCTCCATTGTGGACGACGAGGTTCTCATCGCGGGAGAGCAAGGCACCGACTGGGTGCGATCGGGTATCTCGCGAGACGTTGTAGATGAAACCAGAGTCTCCTTCGATTTCAAAGCCGATAATGCTTTTAACGTTCACATCCGTGTCAACGACGCGGATACCTCCGCCTTTTTCGAGCCCTACTGGCCTCCCGGCAGCGCCTGCCAATATGCCAACTCCGTCGATGGCGGATGGCCGGGCTGGACTGCCATTGCGGGTTCCAACATGATCGCCGGAGAGTACAATACCGTAGTGGTGGAGCTGGAAGAGGGGACGATTACCCTCACCCTCAACGGTGAGATAATCGGCACTTTTGCCAACGGCAACTTGACCAGCATCGGGAATATACTCATCGCCAGCGACTCGGCGGCCGGCACCAACGGCAGCCTTCACATCGACAACGTGGAGATAGGGACGGTGGTCGTGGGAACGGCCAAGGAGCCGAGCCCCGCTCAAGGCGCCGGCGACGTGCCGCGGGACGTCATCCTTGCCTGGGTGCCCGGCGAGCACGCCGCTACGCACGACGTCTACTTCGGCACCGCCTTCGCAGACGTCGACAGCGCCAGTCGGGCCAATCCCATGGGCGTGTTGGTCAGTCAGGGCCAAACAGCCGAGACATACGATCACGACGAGTTGCTCGAATTCGCCACCACCTACTACTGGCGGATTGATGAAGTCAATGCGGCCCCGGACAGCACCATCTTCAGGGGGGATGTCTGGAGCTTCACCACGGAACCGTTTGCCTACACGGTAGGGAACATCCTGGCCACCAGTACCGTCGCATCCGATCCAGGAGCGGGGCCGGAGAATACTGTCAACGGTTCCGGCCTGAATGCCAATGGCGAGCACTCCATCAGCGCCCCGGACATGTGGCTGACCGCTCCCGGTGCCGGGCTGCCCTCGATTCAGTTCGAGTTTGATCGTCTCTACAAGCTGCACCAGATGTCCGTCTGGAACTACAACGTGCAGTTCGAACTGGTCCTGGGTTTCGGGCTCAAAGACGTGACGATAGAGTACTCCGTCGACGGCGCCGAATGGATCGTTCTGACCGACACTGTCTTCGCCCAGGGAACGGCCCAGGCCGGCTACCAAGCCAACACGATCATTGACTTCGAGGGCTTAGTAGCCCGATACGTCCGCTTCACGGCCACCAGTGGCTACGGCCCCCTGGGGCAGTTCGGGCTGAGCGAAGTGCAGTTCACATACATCCCGGCCCACCCGCGTGAGCCGCAGCCTGCTGATGCGGCTGTGGACGTCAGCGTGGATACGGCTTTGGCCTGGCGTTCGGGACGTGACGCCGTCTCGCATGAGGTCTTCCTGGGCACCGACCCCGGAGCCCTCGCGCTCGTCGACACCACCGCCACCGCCAGTTACACTCCCGACCCGCTCGATCTGGACACGACGTACTACTGGCAGGTCAACGAGCTCCAGGATGCCGAATCCTGGGCCGGCAACGTCTGGAGCTTCGCCACGCAGGCGTATCTCGTCGTCGATGACTTCGAGAGCTACGATGACGAAGAGAACACCATCTTCGACACCTGGCTTGACGGCTTCGTCAACGAGACGGGCTCGATCGTCGGCTACTTCGATGCCCCCTTCGCAGAACGGACGATTGTCCACGGCGGCAGACAGTCGATGCCGCTGGAATACAACAACGCCGGCGTCGCGATCTCCGAGGCCGAGTTCGATGTGGGGCAGGACTGGTCGGGCAATGGCATTGCGAGCCTGACGCTGTATTTCTACGGTGACGTAGCCAACGCCGCGGCCCAACTGTATGTCAAGATCGATGGTACCCGGATCGACTACGACGGT
>Ga0272442_10001782_pt1 | contig 31999 bp, 30 predicted proteins | sample SSMForm2O_FD_200262 | JGI IMG/M metagenome (GOLD analysis project Ga0272442, IMG submission 200262) | Marine sediment archaeal communities from Little Sippewissett salt marsh, Falmouth, MA, United States - SSM-Form-2O | ecosystem: Environmental > Aquatic > Marine > Wetlands > Sediment ... | reverse complement strand
CAGCGACTCCTGTTCGTCCTGCTCGGTCCGGACGACGAAGGTGACGCTCGACGGCAGCGTATTGCCGGACATCAATACCGGCCGGAATCCGCCCCCGGGGAGGCCGTAGCCGATGCTGACCGCCAGCACGTCGATCAGCAGCACGTTGTCGATCTTGCCCAACGCATTTCCGAGCAGAGCCGCGCCGATGGCCACCGCCTCGTCGGGATGCACTCCCTTCTGAGGCTCCTTTTCGAATGTCTCGACCAGGCGGCGCCTGACCAGGGGCATGCGGGTCTGCCCGCCGACCAGGATGACGTCCTCGGCCTCGGCGTTTTTGAACTTGGCTTTTTCAAGCACGTTTCTGACCACCCGCATTGAGCGTTCGACCAGCGGGGTCACCAGTTCCTCCAGGGTCTCCCGCCGCACCTCGACCTTCAGCTCCCGGACCTCGTCGTCGACTTTGACGAAATACGGCACGTGCACTTCGGTGGTTTCCTTCTCGCTGAGCTCGCATTTGGCGAATTCGACCGCGTTGCGCAGGCGCTGCATGGCCACCCGGTTCAGCTCGGGTACGTGGCCGAGTTGCAGGCAGAACTCGTTAAGGACGTAATCGACCAGCTGGTTGTCGAAGTCGACGCCCCCCAGGAAGGAGTCGCCGCCGGTGGAGAGCACCTCGAACACGTCTTCCCACAAGTCGAGCAGCGAGGCGTCGAAAGTTCCGCCGCCCAGGTCGTACACCAGGATTCTCTTTTCCAGCCCCTTCTTGAACCCGTAAGCCAGCGCCGCGGCGGTAGGCTCGTTGACGATGCGGTCCACCGCCAGCCCCGCCAGGCCGCCGGCCTCGCGAATCGCCTGGCGCTGGTTTTCGTTGTAGTAGGCCGGGACGCTGATCACCGCCCGGTTGACCTCCTGCTTGAGCATCTCCTCGGCCAGGTCCTTGAACTCCTTGAGGATCAGAGCGGAGATCTTCTTGAGGTCCAATACCTGATCCATGATCTTGACCGCCACCTCGTGGCTGGGCCCTTCCACGATCTCGTAGTGGAAGCGGTCCTTGAACTGCTGCACCGCCGGCGAGCCGAAATGCCTTCCCACCAGGCGTTTCGATCCGTAAACCGTGTTGACCGGGTTCAGTTCCAGTTGGGCCTTGGCCTCGTGGCCCACCAGCAGCTTGCCGTGTTCGGAGTAGGCCACCACCGACGGGATGGTGTTGTAGCCCCGCCGCGACGGGATTATCCGCGGTTTCCCGTTAATCACCACCGCGGCGCAGGAGTTGGTGGTGCCCAGGTCGATGCCGATTACCGGCGAGAGGCTGGTGCCGGCAGGCGTTTCGGCGTCCGCCGTCTGAAGAAAATCATCGACGGAGATATCTACCTCAACGTCGTTCAGCTCCTCTTCATCGTCCTCTTCGGGCGGCGCGACATCAGGTTGAGACTGGGACTTTACGGTTTCCTTGCCCGCCTTGATCTCCATTATTCGCTTGACCACCGCCTTGGAGGGCTTGTCCAGGGCCAGGAACTTGACCCCCATACCCGGCGGTTTGGTGGAGGGTTCATCCTCCGAGCGGATGCGGGTCCAGATCACCTCCCCCTTCCCCCGGATGGCCGCCTTGCCGCCCTTGAGCTGGATCTCGAAAATCAGGATGGTGCCCTTGGGCTTGGGGTCGCGGCACTGGATGAAGATCCCCGCCCGGCTGATGTTGGTGGCGAAATGCTCCACGAACTCGTCGACGTCCTGGGAGGATACCTTGACCTGGACGCTCACACCCACCCGGGTGTGTTTTCTGTTTTGTTCGTTTTCGCCGGCCATGGGTCAGACAAGTATACAATAATCCGATCAATACACCAGGATGCTCGAAACCGGATCGGGCTCGAGCTTCTCGCGCCCCTTCAGGAAGGCGAGCTCCACCACGAAGGCGTGCCCGGCAACCTCTCCCTGCTGGTTGCGCACCAGTTCGGCGCAGGCGGCGGCGGTGCCGCCGGTGGCGAGGAGATCGTCGATGATCAGCACCCGTTGACCCGCAGCTATGGAGTCCTTGTGCAGTTCCAGGGTGGCCGAGCCGTACTCCAGGTCGTAGGAGACGCTGTCGGTGTCGTAGGGCAGCTTGCCCGGCTTGCGGGCGATAATCAGCCCCTTGCCCATCTTGTAAGCCAGGGCCCCTCCGAAGAGGAATCCGCGGCTTTCGATTCCCAGCAGCAAGTCGGGTTTCAGCGGGCGGATCTGTTCTTCGAGAATCTCGGTGGCGCGCTTGAACCCGGCCGGATCTTTCAACAGCGGGGTTATATCCTTGAAGACGATCCCCGGCTTGGGGAAATCCGGGATATCGCGGATGTGTTTCTCCAACTCGTGCATCGGTCCTCCTCAGGGCTTTTTGGGCAGGAAGAACAACGGGTTGCGTGGCTTGGTGCGTTTGCGGATCTCGAAGTGCAAGTGCGGCCCGGTGGCCCGCCCGGTCTGGCCCACCTTGCCGATCACCTGGCCGCGCTTGATTGTGTCGTTCTCCTTGACGAGGTTCTTCAGGTTGTGGGCGTAGACGGTGATCATGTCCTTGGCGTGGCCGATGATGATCAGGTTCCCGTAACCGGTCTGCTGATCCCCGGAGTACAGAACGACTCCGTCCGCCGCCGCATGGATATCGGTTCCCTCGGGGGCGCCGATGTCGATCCCGTCATGGCGCCTCCCGTTGCGTATTCCGAACCTGGAGGTCAGCACCCCTTCCACCGGCCAGATGAACTGGCCGGTCCACTGCCGAATGGCGACTTTTTTCTCCGGCTTGGCTTCTGCCGGAGGGGGCTGGTTCCCGGCGGCCGCGGCTTCCACGTCGGGAATGAATACCTTCTGGCCGGCCTGGAGCTTGTCGGCGTCGCTGATGTCGTTGATCTCGGCCACTTCCTGCAGATCGGCCTTGTAGGCCTTGCAGATTGAAAAGAGAGTCTCGCCCGGCTTTACCCGGTGGAAGACCCCCACCGCCTCGGCGTCGGGAACCGGTTTCAAAATGTCGGGAGGCGGGTGTCTCTGGCAGGCGACCAGGAGCAAAGCGGGGAGAATCAGTCTTGCCGGAAAACGCATGATTACTTCTTCACCGCCTTGCCCATCCAGAACATGCCCGCCGAGCAGACCAGGCCGGCCAGCAGAGCTCCCAGCGACCAGATCACCCCGGCGTCGAACGCCTGGGGCAGCACGTTGGTCCCGGTGACTATCTTGGCGCCCTCGGCGACCTCCTTGAAGGGCCACAGCACCCACAAGGATCCCAGAATCAAACCGATCAGGAAGGCCATGGTCACCGAGTGGTAGCGCTTGAGCAGGAAATTGAGCAGGCGCACGAAGGCCACGATGCCCACCAGGCAGCCCAGGGCGAAGACCGCGAGCTTGACAATGTCCATGGTGTTGATGGCCTCGAGCACCGTGCGATACTCGCCCATGACCATCAGCACGAACGACCCGGAGATGCCCGGCAGGATCATGGCGGAAATGGACACCACCCCGGCCAGAAACAGAATAATCAGCCCGGTCCCCTCGCCGCCCACCGGTTTCAGAAACACGGTGATCGAAACCAGGAAGGCGGCGGCTACCACGCAGGCGAGCAACTCCTTCCAGCCCCGCCGCTGCAGCAGGCCGAAGGGCACCAGGATCGAGGGGACGATCAGTCCGACGAAGAACGCCAGCGTCGGGGCGCGGTGTTCGTCGAGCAAAAAGGCTATCAGCCGCGAAGATGCCAGGATGGCTGCCGCCGCGCCCGCCAGCAGGACCATCAGCCAGACGGTGTCGGTGCGCTTGATCTCGTCTTTGAAATCCCGGCGGCGTCCGGCGTCTTTGGGCCGGGCCAGAAGCTTGAGCAGGATTTTTCCGCTCTGGATGCCGAAGGCCCCGATGGAGGCGATCAGGCGCTCGTAGATGCCCAGGATCAACGCGAAAGTGCCGCCGCTTACGCCGGGAATGATGTTGGCGATGCCCATCAGCATCCCCTGGATGAATGTCAGAAAAGCGGCCAATGCTCAGCTCCAGCCGTGCTTGCCGATCAGGTCGACGAAGCGGCAGGCGGTTTCGCGGCGGATCTTGTACTGGTCCTCTTCCTGGCGGGTGTGAATCTCCAGGATCTGGGTGTGGCGCTCACCCACCGGGACCACCAGGCGGCCGCCCGCATCCAGCTGCCGCAGCAAGGGCGTGGGGGCGGAAGGCGCTCCGGCGGTCACCATGATCCCCTGGTAGGGGGCTTTGTCGGGCCAGCCCAGGGTTCCGTCTCCCACGATCACCTCGACGTTGTCGTATCCCAGCTCGGAAAGGCGGGACCGGGCGGCCTGGGCCAGGCTTTCGATGCGCTCGATGCTGATCACCTCTTTGGCCAGCTCGGCCAGCACCGCCGCCTGGTAGCCCGAACCGGTTCCGATCTCCAGTACGCGCTCGTCTCCAAAAAGGCCCAGCTGTTCGGTCATGGTGGCCACCATGTAGGGCTGGGAGATGGTCTGGCTCTCGCCGATCGGCAGTGGAAAATCGCCGTAGGCCGAGGCCAGCTGCGATTCGGAGACGAACCGGTGCCGGGGCACTTTGGCCATGGACTCCAGGACGCGCCGATCCCGCACTCCCCGCGCCCTTATCTGCCTGGCGACCATGGTCTGGCGTTGCTCGTCGAAGTTCACCGCCCGGTCTCCCGGTAGCCGCTATCCTGAAGCGACGGCCGCGGCCAGGCCCGGCGGGCGTTGCGATCCAGGGTGAGCAGGGACAGCGAAATGCACCCCTCCCGGACCGCGCCGCGATCGGTGTCCGCCGGGGGGTCTTCCTCGTCCGGGCGTTCGGCGATCCAGTAGAACTGCTTGCCGCGGGGATCGGTGCCCACTTCGACGTTGCCCGCGGGCAGCGGATTACCCTGGCGGGTCCAGCGATAGCGTTTCTGGTGATCGGGGGGCAGGTTGGCGTTGATGAAGCATCCCGGCGGCGGCGGCTGGTCGAGCAGGGCCTGGACCAGCTCCAGGGTGAACTCCGCAGCGCTGTCCACCACCCGTTCGAAACTCTTGGCTTGGACGGACACCGCCAGACTCACCCGGGCGCCCTGGAGCGCCGCCTCGGAGGCGGCCCCCACCGTACCCGAGTAGTCCACGTCCTCTCCGACGTTGAATCCGCGGTTTATACCCGAGACCACCACGTCGGGCCGCGGGGAAAGCAGCTTCCTGAAGGCCAGCAGCACGCAGTCGGCCGGGGTGCCGTCCACTGCCAGCCGGCGCTCGCCCGTCTGCTCGACCCGCAGGGGCCGGTCCAGGGTGACCGAACGCCCGCAGGCGCTGCGCTCGACATGGGGCGCCACCACCCAGATGTCCGCTCCCAGCGCCGCCAGGCCGGATTCCAGAGCCTGCAGCCCGGGTGCCTGGATACCGTCGTCGTTGGTCAAGAGGATCACTGGCATGGGCAGTAAACTACTGATCCGCCTGTATATTGTCAAATACAGTCTGCATAAAAAAGAAGGCGCCCTCGAAGAGAGCGCCTTTCTTATCGGGGCGACTGGATTTGAACCAGCGACCACTTGCACCCCAAGCAAGTGCGCTACCAGGCTGCGCTACGCCCCGGACACAGCAGGTCTTGTAGCACCGGGTGTCAATGCTGTCAAGCGCGCTTGAGCCGGGCGAGCAGACGGATTGCCGCCGCAAGCACCGCCAGGCGGCGTGGACAGGGCTCGACAATCAGGTCGTCCGGCGTGACGCCCGGGCGCAAGGGAGCCGCCAGCCAGCTGGCCCAGGCATCCCGGGTGCAAAAGCATGCCAAGTACGCGGGCGCGACCCGTACGGAGAGCTCCGACAGCATCCGGAAGCGGTCCGCCCTCCAATCCGCCGGCGCCAAACCCGAATCGCCCAGGTGCAAATCGGTGGTGAGCAGGTCCAGATCTCCCCGGCGCTTGCGCAGGATCAGCGAAGTCCACAGGGATTCGTGTTCTTCGTCGACCACGTACAGGACAATCGACGTATTATCCGGCCACAGCCGGTCGAAGATGAATTGCAGCAGACCGAAGGGCGGCACCGGGCCCGGCGGGGTCGGCGGATCAACGCGCAGACCCGATCCGCGCTCCTTGCGGAACGCGGCCAGCATGACAAGCAGTTGCTCGACGTAGTCCATGTCGTAGGAAAGGCTCGAGTCAAACCGGGTGTGCGTGCGGCGCAGGAAGTCTTTTTCAATGCATACTACCCGGGCGGCCTGGAAACGGTGGCGCAGAGACACCAGGTCGTCGACCGGCTGCCCCGACAACTGCTGCAGCGGTTTGCCTCCCAGAACCGCATGGATCACCCGGTTGTCGTGGTGAACCAGCACCAGCCATCCGTTTCCCTCAACTGTGGGTTTTTCGACCGGCCCCCGGATGAGATTGGTCCAGTGCTCGGGTTGCACATCCACCACGGCGATATCGCGGGATATCATCGGCCCACCTCGAGCGGCCGTATGGTGTACGGCGGCATCGGCAGGCTGAATTGCCCCGGACCCTGGAAGACTTCACCGCTCCAGCGGTCGGTGAGCTTGACTGCATCTTTTAGTCTTAATTTGGCGCTGCGTTCTTCCCCGGTGGGATTTGCCAGCCACAGGAAGTCGGGGTCGCCGGGGTGCCAGGCGCTGTCGAGTGCATCATCCCCGGGATCGGCGAGCGGGCGGCAATCGGCCAGGCGGGAGACGGCGCCGAACAGTTTGGCCAACTCGGCACCGCCTTCGGCCAGCTTGGGAAGCAGAATGATTCGTCCGGATCCCAGGTGATACAGCCTGGCCGACGGGATCCGCGGGATCTTCTCGCCCTTTCCGGTCAGGGCGCTCTTGAAGGTCCGGTCGGCCTTGCCGGTTTCGTCCAGGCGGGGCACGTCCGGGCCGATTACCAGCGTGCCGCCCGCCCGGACGGCGGCCAGCAGGTCCAAGGTGGCCTGGTGCTCCAGGATCTCCAGGGTGGGCAGCACCATCATCTTGTAGCGCCGCAGGTTCCCGCCGGGCCGTCCGGGTTCGCCGATGTCGAAGTTCAGCCGGGCGGTCGACAGGGCGGTGAAAAGATCTTCTTGCAGGGCGGCGTGGACCGCGGCCGGCGGGCGCTTGAGCCCCAGGTCGATTGGGGGGCACCAGGCAACCGCGTCGTATCCCAGACCGGCCAGCGCCATGGGCGAGAGCGGATCGAAGATGTTGGTCAAGTTCTCCAGGCGGCCGTACAACCGGGTGGTTAGCAGCAACACCTCGGCGCTCCGGCGGGCCGCCTGCAGTCTTGCGGCCAGAGACAGGAAGCGCTTGTAGGCGTCAGCCCGTTCTGGATCGACCGAGCCGTCCCGGCGTATCGGGGCCCCGTACCAGCGCTCGCGGTCGACGATCATGTAGAAGTTGATCCCGCGCAGGCCGTGCATGGTTGCCGCCAGCGTGGTGAATACCTGGTCGGGCAGGTCGACGGGGGGCCAGGCCATGTGGCTGCCCGCCCCGAACTCCGGGGCGTAGGGGTAGCGGCTCAGGCCGCACAGCGCCAGGCAACGGGCCTTGATGGTGCGGTAGTCGCCCTTGTGGTAGTACATGTCCATTCCCACCAGGTCGACGCCCTGCTCCAGCCCGGGCAGGTCCAGGGGCGAGCGCAGGTGTCCCAGGGGGTAGTTGTGGGTGACCGGCACCGAATCCAGCCCGTGATCCTTGAACATCCCGGCGATCCTGACCACCGAGCTCTGCAAATGGGTTTCCTTGAACTCGGCCCAGTCAAGATAAGGCGGAAGCTCCCGGGCGGATTCGGCCTCGAATCGCCGGGGAGGCTGCGCCTGGTCGAAGCTCTTCAACGAGGTCCGGTGGGCCCGGTTCAGCCTGGCGACGGTAGAATACTTGTCCTTCAGCAGCCGGCGGTACCCGGCCCGGGCCGCCTCGCTGTAGTCGAGATCGAAGGCGCCGGTGCGGAAGAACATGGTCATCTCGTTGTCCGCCTGGATGGCGACGATGGGACCCTTGGGGTGCAGCCGGGGCTTCAAGACCGGGGCCAGTTGTGTCAGGTACTCTCCGAACTCTTCGTACAGACGGTCGCCGGCGTAGGAGACCGCCGGGAACATCCGCGGGGGCGTCGGCACGAATACCGGATTGCCCTCCGGACCGCGCGCGTGCATGTCCGGATCGCGCAGTATGCGCTCGGGGTAGCCGAAGCCGGTGATTTCAGCGTTGGCGTGCGGGCCGGGGCGGACGATGGCGAAAAGCCCTCGCTCGAAGGCCAGATCCAGAAAGGCGCCGATGTCCCGCGAGCCGGTAAAGTCGCAGGAGCCGTCGGGGCGCTGATGGGCACCCCAGGGAATGTACACTTCGATGCAGCCGAATCCCAGTTCACAAACCCGGTCGAGGATCTTCCCCCATTTGCCCGGGTCGAGCCTCCAGGGCTGGACCGAACCGGAGTAAAGCAAAAACGGTCTCCCGTCGATCAGCAATCCGTCCTGGGTGATTTGAACCGGCACGGCGACCTGGACAGTAACACGGTGATCATGTCAGTTCAACCGGCGGCGCGCGGCTTTACTCCCCGGTTCTTCTCTTGTACACTTTTTCTCCACAGGGGTGACTCATGCAAAAACTGGTGACCTGCCTGCTGCCGATCCTGGCGGCGTTTCCAGCCTCGGCTGGTGAGCCCGAGGTGCGCGATCCGCTGATCGTTGCCGGCGAGGCTTCTTTCGACCTGAAAGTGGAGTACCGCCTGCGGAACATCTACATCAACCCGCTGGAGCTCAACGGCACCGACGCGGTGGAGGTAACCAGCGGGATCCAGCGCCTGCGGACCGCCTGGGAGTTCGACTGGAACGACCGGGTCAAGATCGTGACCCAGTTGGATTTCCTCGACGGGGTGCTGGTGGGCGACAACGGCCTGATATTCGGCCAGGACCCCTACCCCAACGAAGGAACCGCCACCCTGGCCCGCTGGCCCAACGAGGCCGGGATCGCCGCGGTGCTCAAGGAGGGCATGGATCCCTACGACTCCGACTCCTACACCTACGGCCTCAAGCGGATCGATCCGGTGAAGATCCGCCGGGCCTGGGGCGAAGTGTCGGTGGGGATCGGGGTGTTGAAGGTGGGTCGCATGCCCGCTTACGAGGGCCGCGGGCTACTGGGCAACGACGGAGACAACGATCTCAACCGCTTCGGCCCCAACGGACGGGGCAACAGCTACGACCGCATCCTGTTCGGTACCAAGCCCCTTCAAGTGGCCAAGGCCATCATCTACGGCGATCCCGGCGCCGCCGATTCCCGGCAGGACCGCGGATTGTTTCTGGGCTTCGCCTACGACCGGCTGGTGGACGATTCCATCCAGCTCTCCGCCGACGACGCCGGGCAGTTCGGCACCTCGCTGATCTACAAGCTGCCCGAGTTCGAGATCCTGGGGCTCTCCGGCCGGGACTTGAAGCTGTCGGCCTCGTTCGCCTACCGCAACTCGGACGCGGTCGAACTTGACCTGTACATAGTCCCCCTTGAGCTGGAGATCGGCATCGAGGATTTCCATCTCGAAGCCCAGGTCGCGGTGGTCTTCGGTCAGACCCGGGAGGTCTCCGACGCCCTCAGCCTGATGTCCTCGCGCACTCCGGTGGCCCAGGACGTCCTGTGCTGGGGTATGCTGGCCATCGCCGATTACCACCTGGGCCCGTTGACTTTCACTATGGAGTTCGATCTGGCCTCCGGAGACGACGATCCCCGTCCGGACACCTCGGTGACCGACTTCTACTTCGCCGAGGACACCAAGGTCGGGCTGCTCTTGTTCCCCCAGGTGCTGGCCTACGAAACCGCCCGATCGGGCGCGGCGGGCAACGCCATCCTGACCGGGCTGGGGGCTACCAACCTTCCGTCAACGCGCGTGGCCAGCGGCGGGGCGATGACCAACGCCATGGTCCTGTTTCCCCAGGTGACCTGGAACCTCACCGAGGACATCTTCATCCGGGCGGGAGCCCTGTTCGCCTGGGCGCACAAGCCGGTGACCGACCCGCACGAAACCCTGCGCAACGAGGACGGCCACGACTTCCGCGACGACGCGGTCAACTACAACGGCGGCAAGCCCGGGGACTACTACGGAACCGAGTTCGATCTGCGCTTCTCGGTCAGGCTGTGGGGGAAGTTCTGCTTCGACCTGGAGGGCGCCTTACTGCTGCCCGGCGACGCCCTGGAAGACGAACACGGCGATGCGGTCCCCAGCGCCATGGTCGAGGGCCGCTTCACATTCCGGTACTAGGAGAACGGGATGAAACTGATTCCTGTATTGCTGCTGTTTTCGGCTGCCGGTTGCATATACAACCCGCCCCCGGAGATACAAAGCTCCACCCCCGGGATCGGGGCGGTGACCACCGATGCCGGCACCGACATCGTGGTGCGTTTCACCGAGTCCGTCGACCCCCAAACCCTGCGGGCCAGCCTGTTCTTGCGCAAGCTCAACGAGGAAGGAGAGCTTCTGCCCGCATGCAACCGGGGCGGCGGAGATTGCATCGAGCCTCTGGCCGGACCGTGCAGCCGGTCGAGTGACTGCCCCCATGCCACTCTGACTTTGAGTCAGGATGACACCATCCTGGCCTTCGATCCCGATGAGGACTTCAAGATCGGCGAGTACGTGCTGCGCATCGATGCGGGCCTCGAAGACCTGGACGGCAACGCCACCGGAGTCCCCTACGACGTGATGTTCTTCGTGTCGAAGGTGGGGACCGGCGGAACCACCACTTTCCAGCCCGGGGTCTACCTGGCCTGGATGGACTTGGAGCAGCCCTTCAGCTTCCCCATCGAGACCTATTGGCACATGCGGGTGGAGGAGGACAGCGGCAAGGTCTGGGGGGGGGGTTGCGACGGGGACCTGATCGACCCGGAAGGTGAGCGTATCAAGGATCACGAATTGTGGCATCCGGTCCCCTACCTGGACCAGGAAGGCTTCAAGTTCGTGTTCCTGGCCCTGGTCCAGAACGCCCTGGTGCAGGATCAGGAAGGCAATCCCCGGGAGGGATTCATTCTGGAGACCCATCCTTTCTACATTTACTGCGCCCAGCCGGAGGTCGAGGTCATGGACGGGCGCATCACCGTGAGCATCTACTACGACGAGGAAAAGGGCCGCGAGGTGATGTACGGAAGGATGAACTCAGACGAAACCTATATCCTGGGCTCCGAGCACGCGTCGGTGGCCTCGGGTACCGTCTTCGGTTACCGGCTCCATCCGGAAGAGGTCGGCGACGACAAGATCTGGCAGGATTGCGCCGATCCGGCTACTTACACCCGTCCCGAATAAACGCTACTTGGCCTTTTTCTTCTTGGCCGGGGGTTCCTCGGGCTCGGCCGGCGCCGGGGCCGCCTTGGCCGGGCCGCTCCGGACCGCCAGACACTCCGCGCGCAGCTCGGAGATGTCTCCCTGGATCTGGCTGGAAAGGGCTTTTATCTGTGAGCCCAGCTCGTCGAACCTGGTATCCAGGGCCTTGCCGGTCATCCACAGTCCGGCGACCAGAATGCACAGCAGGACCAGCACCATCAACAAACTCCCGAGATCGAACCCTCGTTTTCCTTCCGCCATCTTGTGGCCTCCTTTCAGAAACCTCTTATCTTCCTGTAGGATTTGCCGAGTATATCCCAGACCTTCCCGGGTTGCGAGCAACGAATATCGATCAGGTGGGCCCCGCGGTAGGCCCAGGCGGCGATGTTCTTGATGCCGGTGTCCCAGATGGTCTTCACCGCCGTGCGCACCTCCTCCTCGCGCCCCTCGGGGATCAGGAAGGCCTGCACCCAGGCCTGGGATTCCTTGCCGTGGCGTACGCACAACTCCTTGACCCGCAGGCAATGCTTGCGAACATATTCCTGAACCTCCCCGCCGAAGAGAACCCAGTAGGGGTCGGTGCCGAAAATGTCCACCTCGGGCATCGAGGCGATCTTGTCCCAGGAGGAGGTCCCCGCCGCCCGGCTCATGGCGCCCTGGCCCTCGTCGGGCAGGACGCAGACGGCGTTTCGCATCCCCAGCTTTTTGGCCTCACGGCAGTTTTCGCAGAGGAAGTCGAAGAGCGACTGCTGGCGGAAAAGCTCCACTTCCCTGGTCATCTCCGGGGGCATTTCTCCGCCGGAAACCTCCTTGAACAGTCGCCGGCACTCGGGGCAGCGGCAGGTCCAGTCCTCCCAGGAAGACGGATCCATCAGGTTGAAATGGTAGTGCGGCTCGTCCCAGAAGCAGACATCCGCGCCCATTTCGGCCACCCGGTGAATCCACTGCTTCTGAAACTCGCGGAATGCGGGCTGGTTGGGACAGGCGGCCGCCACGCTCCGGTCGCCGCAGGTGACCTGGCGGGCAGCCAGGTTCTCGGCGACGAACTTGGAAAAGGTCTCACCGCCGTACAGCCCTCCGAAGCCCCAGGGATCCGCGTACACTTCCAGGCCGCGGTCCCTGGTGATCTTGAAGATTTTCTCCGTGGCCTGGTTGTAGTAGGCCAGGTCCAGCTCCGAGAAGGTATGCACCACGAAATTGCAACCGTGCTCCACCATGTCGTCCAGGTCCCGCTCGTAATGCCGCGGATCCCGGGAGTGGAAGTAGGCGATTCCGGTTTTCATCCGGTGCTCCTTGAGCCGTTTGAATTTTCCAGGGCTAGCAGTACACTATTTCAGATGACGCTCCCGGCGCAAGCAAAACGGATTATAAAAAATCATCCGCGGGTGGCGAGTGTGTCCGAACTCGCGCCCAATCCGGTCAAAAGCATCCCTCCGGACCGGCTGTCCGGGGAGATCAACCGGGCCCTGGATCGCCCCATCGGGGCTTCGAAACTGGAGGATGTCGTCAGGGGCAAAAAGAAGATCGCCGTGTGCGTATCGGACAATACCCGCTTGTTTCCCAAGAGCGAGATGATCCGCGCGGTGCTGGAGCGCCTTTCCGGGGTTGACCGGCGGAAAATCACCTTCATCGTCGCCGGCGGTAATCACGCGCCCCAGACGCCTCAGGAGGCCGGTGTCGACGCCGATCTGGCCGAAGGCTACCGGTGGATTGCCCACAAATCCCGCGACAAGACCAATGTCTACATCGGCAAGACCCAAAGGAGGCTGCGCGGGTTCTTGGGGCGCTACATGCTGGCCGAGACCGGCCGGGCTCTGCGCGACCTTCCCGCGGATCTGTTCAATTTTGTATGGTATCCCCTCTCCGGCAGACCGGAGCGGCTGAAGTACCACCTGGGTCTGCACCTCGGCGGACGGATCGGCGCGGTGGCCGGATCGGCCCGGCCGACCAGGGTTTTCGTGAATCCGGTGGTCGAGGAGGCCGACCTGGTCATCACCGTCGGCCAGGTGAAGCCCCACTACTTCGCCGGCTACTCCGGCGGAGCCAAGAGCATTCTGCCGGCGGTGTCCTCGTTTTCGACCATTGCCTCCAACCACTGCATGCGGCCGCATCCGGCCGCCACCCTGGGAGTGGTCAGGAACAACCCCGTCCGCCTGGACATGGAGGACGCCGCCCGGCTGGCCGGAGAGGTTTTCATTTTCAACTGCGTTCTGGACGGCGCGGGCCGTCCCTACCGGTTTTTCTGCGGGGATCTGGTTCAGGCTCACCGGGAGGCTTCCCGTGCGGCGCTGGAGGTGGGCGGCGCCGGGGCCCGGCCGGCCGACCTGGTGGTGACCGCCGCCGGTCCCCCGGTCAACGCAAGCGTCTACCAGTTCACCAAGGCGGTGGCCCCCGCCATCCGGGTGGTGAAGGAAAAAGGAGCGATCCTGGCCATAGGCGACTGCCCCGGGGGCATCGGCAACCGCTTCATCGTCAACGAGATCATATACAAGTTGGGCTTCCGCCCCCGCATCCCCCGCGGAGTCGATCTTTTTCTGATGTCCAAGATGCCGGACAAAATGGTACAGACCACCTTCTTCAAGCCCATGCACTCCCTCGAGCAGTGCCTGGAACACACCGCCGGCAAGCTCAAGCGCGATTTCTCGGTAAACCTGATCCCCCAGGCCGGACCGATAATGCCCTATCTGGAGGGAGAGAATCCTCTCGAATGGATTTAAACCGGGGAGTGCCCGCCGGTAATGACTGTGTCATATCCTCCGGATATGACACCGAAAGTTGCCTGTACCTTGGCGAAGACTTCCAGGTAGCCCGGCAGCCAGAATTCGACGTCGTTTTCCCAGTCTTCACGGTCGGGCTCGAAGTACATCCCGTCGGGCATGCGGTAGGTTCCGTCGGGCTGGCGGCTGAACTTGCCGTGCTCCTCGACCAGTTCCAGGACCGCCCGGCGGAACTTCCCCACCGAGCGGTAGAACGAGAGATCCATCCGGGAGAGCTCGCCGATGATATGGGCGAACGCCGCGCCCTGGTCGTTCAGAAAGTCCAGGGAATCGTCTTCCGGGTCGTCCCGGTGTTTTTCCTGCAGGCGAATACAATCCCATTCCCGGTCCAGAGCGCTGACCAGGCGTTCCCGGAAGGAATAGACCACTGAAGGTTGGGGTTCGAGCATTTGCATGGAAGTGTCTCTGAGTATCTATGGTAAGGGATACTTCCGGGTTGTGCAAGCCACTATCAGTCTTCGATGGCTTTCATCAGATCGTGCAGTTCTTTTTCGACCTTCCGCAGGGTTTCGGAGTCGCGGGGCTCGGGCAGCTCGAGGTTCAGCTGGGACGAGGGGGATTTTTCGCCGCTTTTGGAAAGCTGTTTCTTGGCGCCGGCTATGGTGTACATCTCGTCGTATAGCAGCCGCTTGATCTCGATCAGCAGCTCCACGTCGCGCTTGCGATACATGCGCTGCTGGGAGCGGGACTTGGAGGGTTTCAGCGCGGGGAATTCGGTTTCCCAGTAGCGCAGCACATAGGGCTCCACTCCGATGATCTCGCTCACCTCGCCGATCTTGAAGTAGAGCTTGTCGGGAAGCGCTTCTGTTTTAGCCTCGGTCATCGAGGTCAGCCGTTGACCATCTCGACCAGCTTGGCGAAACCGTCGAAGTCGTTGGCCGCGATGTCGGCCAGGATCTTCCGGTCCAGCTCCACGCCTTTCTCGGACAGCTTGTGTATGAGCTTGCTGTAGGTGGTGCCGCACTTCCGCGCCGCGGCGTTGATCCGCGCGTTCCACAGGGTGCGGTAATCCCGTTTCTTGATCTTGCGGCCGTCGTAAGCGTAGGCCAGGGCCCGCATCACTTTGCCGGCCGCAACCCTGAAGGAGCTCTTCTGCTGGCCGTAGAAGCCGCGGGCCCGCTTCAGCACCTTTTTCCGCCGTCGTCTCCTGGCTGTTGCGTTAGTTGCTCTGGGCATGGTTCACCTCACTTACCCGAACCATAGGGAAGCAAGCGTTTCGCCTGCTTGAGGTCGGCGCCTTCGAGATGCACGGCCTTCCTCAGCTTGCGTTTCCGCTTCCGGTTCTTGGTGGTCAAGATGTGCCTTAGATTGCCTTTCTTGGCCTTGACCTTTCCGCTTTTTTTCACCTTGAAGCGCTTGGCCGCTCCGCGGTTCGTTTTCAACTTGGGCATGACAACCTCCAATCAACTTCAGGTGCCCGGGGAGTCGCTCTTGCTGCTCACCGTATCTTTCTTTTTGACTTTCTTGATCTCTTCTTTTTCGGCCCGGCGCTGTTCGTCCTTGGAGCGCTTTATTACCAGCGCCTTGGGGGAAGGTGCCAGGACCATCTGAAGCAGTCGCCCTTCCATCGCCGGCTCGCTGGCCACGGTGGCCATGTCGCCCACGTCACGGACGATCCGCTTGAGCATTTCCATACCGATGTCCTTGTGGGCCATCTCCCGCCCGCGGAAGCGTATGGTGACTTTGGCCTTGTTCCCGTCGAGCAGGAAGCGCTGGATGTGCTTGAGCTTGAACTGATAGTCATGCTCCTCGGTCTTGGGGCGCAGCTTCACTTCCTTAACCGACTGGGTCATGGCCTTCTTCTTGGCGCTCTGGGCCTTCTTCTTCTGGGTGTACTTGTACTTGCCGTAGTCCATGATCCGGCAGACCGGTGGTCGGGAAGTGGGAGAAACCTCGACCAAATCCATTCCTTTTTCTCCGGCGGTACGAATGGCGTCGGGGGTCGGCATGATGCCGAGCTGGTCGCCGGTTTCGCTGATCACTCTCACTTCCCGGGCAACGATTCGCTCGTTTACCCTGGTACTGTCACCTCTGCCTCTCGACTTTGGGTCAAAAGCGATGGCTACACCTCCTTGACAACCGGACGTTTGGGCCAGGATGCTTCTTTTACCAGCAGCTCAACGGTCTTGTCTATGGGTACGAAACCGAGGTCCTTGCCCGCCCGGGTGCGCGGGGCCACTCCGCCCTGCTCCACCTCGCGCTTGCCGGCTACCAGCATGTAGGGGACCTTGGCCAGCTGGGCCTCGCGGATCTTGTATCCCAGCTTTTCGTTGCGTTCATCCGCATCGACCCGCAGGTCGGCATCGGCCAGGGTGGCCTTAACCTGCCGGGCGTACTCGTTCTGATCGGGAGTGACCGGCAGGACCACCGCCTGGACGGGAGCCAGCCACACGGGCAGCGCCCCGGCATGGTGCTCCAGCAGGACGCCGAAGAACCGCTCCATGGAGCCCAGCAGCGCGCGGTGGACCATGAACGGCTGGATGCGCCGGTTGTCGCTGTCCACGTACTCGACGCCGAAACGCTCTGGCAGGTTGAAATCCACCTGGACGGTGGTGCACTGCCAGGTGCGGTTGAGGCTGTCGCGGATCTTGATGTCGATCTTGGGGCCGTAGAACACGCCCTCGCCCGGGTCGATCTCGAATGGCAATCCCTCGGCCTCCAGCGCCTGCTTCAGGGAGGTGGTGGCCATGTCCCAGTCGGCCTCCAGCCCGACGTATTTCTCCGGCCGGGTGCTGAGGAAGATCTCGTAACTATCGAATCCGAAGGAACGCAGCAAGTAGAAGGTGAGGTTCAGGCAGCGCCGGATCTCTGAATCCAGCTGCTTCTCGGTGCAGAAGATGTGGGCGTCGTCCTGGGTGAAGCCGCGCACCCGCAGCAGGCCGTGCAGGACGCCCGAAGGCTCGTAACGGTAAACCGTTCCCAGTTCGGCGTAGCGGATGGGCAGATCGCGATAACTGCGCAGCTGGCTGCGGTAGATCTCGATGTGGAAGGGGCAGTTCATCGGCTTGACGTAAAAGGGATTTCCGTCGATGTCCATGGGTGAGTACATGTTCTCGTTGTAGAAATCCAGATGCCCGCTGGTCTGCCAGAGCTCCGCCTTGCCTATGTGGGGGGTGTACACCTGCTCGTATCCGTAGTCGTAATGCGATCGCCGCCAGAACTCCTCGATGATCGAACGTATCCGCGCGCCCTTGGGGTGCCACAACGCCAGCCCGCCGCCCACCGACTGGCTGAAGCTGAACAGGTCCAGTTGCTTGCCCAGCAAGCGGTGGTCGCGCTTTTTGGCCTGCTCCACCCGATCCAGGTGGGTGCGCAGATCTTTCCTGGAGAAGAAGGCGTTGCCGTAGATGCGGGCCAGCATCCGGTTGCGGGAGTCGCCACGCCAGTATGCCCCGGCCGTGCTCATCAGCTTGAATGCCTTGATCTGGCCGGTAGACTCGATATGCGGGCCGCGGCACAGGTCCACGAAGCTGTCGTGCTTGTACAGCGATACCGTCTCGCCCTCGGGAATGGCCTCGAGCAGCTCCAGCTTGTAGGTCTCACCCATGCCCTCGAAGAGCTCCTGGGCTCCTTCCCGGGAGACTTCCTCGCGCTCGAAAGGCATGTCGGCCTTGATGACCTCCTGCATGCGCTTGGAGATCTTCTCCAGGTCGTCCTCGGTGAATCCGCGCTCGAAGTCGAAATCGTAGTAGAAGCCGTTGACCCCGTCGTCCACCGCGGGTCCGATAGCCACCTTCGCCGCAGGGAACAGTTCCTTGACCGCTCCGGCCATCACGTGGGCGGTCGAGTGACGCAGGGCTTGCAGATCCTCTCCGGACGCTTCTTTCCTCACCGCGGACACGACTTCCTTTCCCCGCCAGCAAAACCTATAGGCGCGGACGGTTTCGAACCGTCGACCTCTACCGTGTCAAGGTAGCGCTCTCCCCCTGAGCTACGCGCCTGGATTTCAAAAAGCTTTAACCCACCAGGGAGGCTCCCGGGTACGTCAAAACGCCTTTGCCTAACAGCGAATCGCTGGAATGTCAAGGATTTCTCACCTTTATGGGGGGGCGATGCGGTTGAGCACCTGCACGATCCCCGGAGTGGCATCCGAGGGGCTGGCAATTTCTATGCGCAGCGAAAACCGCTCCAACCGGGCGAATTGCTTGGCGTTTTCCAGGGTGACCCGGCCGTCGACCACCAGGGAAAAGTTCACTTTTTTCAAGTCCTTGAGCACGTCAAGCAGCTTCTGGTCGATACGGTTGTTCTGGGTGTAAACCCGCAATTGCAAAGGGCTCAAGATAACCAGATCGTAGACTTTTTTCGGGTCGAAGCCGCAGGGCAGGTAGAGCTCCTTGCGGTGGTTGCGATCCTTGGAAAGCCACTCCAGTTGCTCCTTGGTAAAAGGCTTTTTCCGGGCGTCGACAGCCAGGGTGTAGTTTTTCAGCTTGCGCACCGCCGCGAGATCCTTTTTCGAGAATTCACTGGTGAGCACGATGAGTTTGCGCACCGGTCCCAGGGTGTAGAGCGTGTTGATGGTGGCGGAGTCGATCTTGCCGGCTCCCGGATGATACTCAACTTCGTATCTGGGTATCCGCCGCAACTGATCCACATGCAACGGCCGGATCTTGCCGGAAAGCACTACCCGCACGGTAACGGTCTGGAAGTTGGTTTTCAGGTAGGACACCAGCCAGTCCGGGACCATGTTGCCCCGGGTCATGCGCAGTTCCAGAACCAGGTCGTTGATGCCGGTAAACCGGCTCAGGCTGGAGGGGTCGAAGTCATAGGGAACCGAAAGGACCTTGGTCACCGGGCTGACTATGGGCAACTCGAAGTCCGCCCGGACAGGCCCCGGCAGAATCAACAGGACCAGCAATACGACGGCAAGATACTCCCCCTTCATGCGCTGACCTCCTCGAACATGTGGTGTTTTCCGTGCCATTCCAGCAACCGCGCGTAGGGTTTGCCCTCGCGGTACTCGATCAATGCGTAGATCAGCCGCCGGGAGTGGCCCAGGCCGGAGAGATCCAGGGATGTGACCTCGTTCCAGCATCCGGTGTTGAGGTACTCGCGCTCCTTGCCGAAGTTGTTGTGCAAGGGAATGTGGGTGTGCCCCAGAATGACTATCCGGCAATCTCCCTGGTCGAGGATAGCCTGGGCTTCCTCCACCATGTTGGGCGAGCGGGTGATATCCCAGAAAGCCCTGAAACCCTTGAAGGCGCCTTTGCGTTTCAGCGGCAGCCGGCTGAAGCGTGTCTTGAAGATGAATCCGACCCAGCGGATCATATTCCACAGACCGTACCAGAAGTCGTTGAAGGTGGCCCAGCGCATGTAGCGGTTATAGGGCTTGACCTTGTCGATGTAGGGACGGGTGCGCTTTATCCGGTACATGAAGTCCTTGACGAAGAAAACCCCCCAGGGAAGGTTGAGGATCGGTTCGGGGTAGCCCTTGGTCAGGAAGTAGCGCTTGTTGTCGAAACGGAAGATTTCCTCCAGCCGGTTGCCGTGCTCGATATGCACGCCGTCGAACCGGTAGGCCTCGGGAACGAAGACCACCTCGCCCTGGATCACGCTGCGGATGACCTCCTGCACTCCCTTCCACAGCAGGCCGGGATCGTGGTTGCCCAGAATGAAGACCACCCGGCGCCGCGGGCTGGAATTGAAGGCCTTCAGGGCGTCGAACATGCGCTGGTGGCCCCGGATGATGGCCTCGGTCTTGTTGACCGAAGCCCGCTCGGTGAGAATGCCGTCGGCCTGTTCCTCGGGCATCAGTTGAATGTGGTTGAAGAAGTCTCCGTTGAATATCAACTCTACGTCGGTGTCGTCTGCGGATTTTTCACCGTAGTGTTCGACGAACTCGATGAATTTCGTGTCGTTGACGAAATCCTCCAGGGGATTGACCCTGCCGTCCGGAAGGTAGCGGCCGTTTCCCAGGTGGAGGTCACTCAGGACTAGCTTGATCTTCTTCATGCGCCTCGCCGGCGCCCTTGTAGGCCCGGCTCTTCTTGTAGTATTCCAGCGCCCGCTTGCCCAGCACCTTGCCGATGGCGGTCACCGGAACGGCAATCAGCACTCCCAGGAATCCGAACACCTCCCCGAATGCCAGGACCGCCAGGATGACGGCCACCGGCGCCAGCCCCAGTTTCTTGCCCAGGATGCGCGGAGTCAAGAAGAGCCCGTCGGCGATGGATGTGCCCACGAATATGAGGCCTACCGCCAGGTAGCCGGTCCACCCTGCGCCTTCCAGGGCCAGAAACAGGCAGGAGAGCAGTATGCCGGTGGCGGTGCCCAGGTAGGGAACCAGGTTGAACAGCCCGGCGATAATGCCGATGGTGATCCCCGCCGGCACGCCGACGATGGAGAGCAGTATGCTGTAGAACACCGCCAGGATCGCGCAGATGGTCAGCTGCCCGCGCAGGAACCCTGAAAGCACCCCGTCCACCTCGCAGATGACTTCCAGGACGTGGTCGCGGCGCCGGGGGGGGATGAGGTTCTTGAACCAGCCGGTGATCTTCGGGTAGTCGTTGAGGAAGTAGAAAGTGAACAGGGGGATGATCACCACATAGATCAAGGACGCCAGCAGCGAGAAGGTGCTGGAAAGTACGCTCTTGAGTATGCTGGCGATCGGGCCGGCGAACTCGCCTGCCTGGTCGCCCACCTGTTGCCGGGCGGACTCCACCGCCTCGCCGATGGTGTCGGGCAGCTCCACCCCGAAAGTTTCCTCGATCCAGGGGATGGCCGAATCGCGGATCTTCTCCAGGTAGGCGGGCATCCTCTGGGCCAGGGATTGCAGCTCCTGCTGCAGCGCCGGAAGGATCAGCGCCAGCAGCCCCGCCGCCAGCAGGATCAACAGCAGCAGGCAGACGGCGCTGGCCAGGGCGCGGGGGAAGCGGTGCCGGGTCAGCCACTCGACCAGCGGATCGAAGGCGTAGGCCAGCAGGAAGGCCAGCAGCACCGGGGCCAGAACGCCCCGCAGGTAGTAGAAGACCAGCCCCACCAGGAAGATCCCGATGAGAGTGTAGAAGAGCGAACGGCTGATCAGGCGCTGGTTGTTCTGGGCCATCTAGGAAGTTGTCGGCATAAGGCTACTTTGAGGCTGTTTTGTCGCGGGACTTGTTCCAGGCCACCCATTCGTCCGCCGCGTCGGCTTCGGCATCGAAGGCCACCGGTTCGCTCAGCTCCCCGTTGGCGGCCACGCGGACCTCCTGCATGGCCTTGGCGACGAACTCCTCCCATTCCTTCTTGGTGACTTCCTGGGGACCGGCCACCTCGACGCGTCCGGGGCCGCCGGGCTTGACCCCCTGCTTGGGCATCTGGAACTTGCCTTCGGTCTTCTTGATTTTGCCGGGCTTGGAGTATATGGGCGCGTTGGAAACCGCCACCGCGCCGGTGTAGACCCGCACCACGGTGCTCTTGTCCCGCTTGGCGTCGATTCGGAAGGTGGTCCCGCGGACGCCGGCGACCGCGTTGGAGGTGGTCACCTCGAACTTGGAGTCCCCGCCGACCAGCTTGGAGGCCATGGCATAGGCCTTGCCGCGGAACATCTTGGCGGAAAACTGGGTGGCGTCTTTCCTAAACAGCGCCTCCTTGATTTTGACCTTGGACCTGGAGCCCAGGCGGATGACGCTGTCGTCGGCCAGGACGATCTCCACCCGCGACTTCTTCATGGTGCGTATCATCTGGCCGCCGTATACCTTGTCGCCCTTACCCAGTTTGGCCCAGGCGCCGCCGGAGAATGCCTCCACCGTGCCCTTGAGATAGGTGATCTTGCCCGCGGCGGCCTTGGGGGCCGCGTCGGATACCGCAAAGGTCATGGCTACGACGAGAGCAACCAGAACTGCTACCCTCGGGATTCTGATTCGATTCAACATGGACATCCTCCGTTATTCAGCCGTGTGTGGCATCAAGCGGATGGTCAGGCTTTCCTGGATACCCTTTCCGGATACCATCGACCGGAAGCTGCGGTGGCCATCCGCCGCTATCTCCAGTTCGTGGGTGCCCGCGGAAAGCGTCATGGTCGCCCCGGGTCGGGAAAGAAGCCGGCAGGTGCCCTGGAGCACTCCGTCCACTCTTACCTCGGCCTCGTCGGGCTGGCAGTTTACACTCAGTAACAGGGAATCGGGTGGGACACTCTTTACATGAGTTGAACCGCCCGACTGGCAGCCCACGAACAGCAGGAACAAAACGCCTGTCAAGGAACAAACAGCTCGCGTCAACGTCATTCAATCAACTTGACCGAGATGGCGTTGCCCGATACCGAGTCTACCTCGATCTTGAAGGCGCCGCCGAAGTCCTTGGCCTCCAGCTCGGTGGCCATGTCCCGGGTGTCCCCGGCCAGCATCACGTCGAGAACGGCCGTGCCCGCCTTGAACCTCTGCTGGTGCACGTCCTTGACGCTGCGGACCTGGTTCTTCAGCACCTTGACGAACTTCCTCAGCATCCGGTTGTTCTTGACGCCGCTCACGGTCATGCGTACCCGGTTGGTTCCGCTGGTGTCCGCCACCCACTTCTTGGCGATCTGGTCGATGAGCTTGTCGGCCAGCAGGTCCGAGGCCTTCTTCAGCGCCTGGCTGCCCGCGGTGGACGGGGAAATGTGCGGAACCACCGCCTCCTGGGTGGCCACGGCGATTATCTCGCCGTTGTCGGTGTTGATGGCCCGGACGGCCACCTCGGCGTTGGCGCTGCGCAGCCGGGTGCCCTCCCAGGTCTTGCCGATGTCCTTGGCCACCGCCTTGCCCACGATGATCACCTGGGCGTCGGTGACTGAGGCCATGCGCCGGGCCTGCTTGTCGGAGAGGTAGGCCACCGGTGAGCGCACGGTCTTCTTGCCGCTGAGCACCTCGGTGTCCACGAAGGTGAAGCCCTTCTCGCGCATCTTTTGCATCAGGGTGTTCTCCACCACCCGCATGTCGGTGGAGACGATCCCGGTGCCGCCCCACCAGTATACCGGCTTGTTCATGCCCACGTTCTGCTCGGCAACCATGACGAGCAGCTTGGGCATGCCCTTGCGGCGCATCAGGGTCTTGAGGCTCTCCAGATCCGAGGACACCGCGCCCACCGCCACCTTGGCGCGGACCTCGACGATATAGACGTTGTCTTCGTCCTTCTCGTCGAGGATCTTGTATTTCTTCACGTAGCCCTCGGCCTGGGAGTAAATGCGGTCGGAGAGCAGCTGGTAGTTCTCGGTGATGGTTTCGGAAGAGATCATCGTCCCCACCGAGGACTCCACCGCCTTGCGCAGGGCGTCGTCGATGGCCTTGTCCCGGGCCTGGGCCTTGTCGTCGTTGATAATGGCGGCCTGTCCGGTTACTTCGACCTCTTCGACATCCGCCGCCATGGCCGAGGCGGCCAGAAGGCCGGTCAGCACCAGCAATAGTACCGAAGTACGGTAGGCGTATGTTTTCATGGACGTCTCCTTCACGCGATCAATCGACCACAAGAATGACCCTGCCTTCGGCCAGGTATTTTAAATTGGTTTCGGGATCCTTCAACTTCTCGGCGTCGGCGTTGGACAGCACCACGTCGGTCTTGGCGCCCTTCAAGGCCTTCACCACCAGGGGATTGGCGCCAACCCGTTTGCACTTCTTGGCGGCGTCCATGGCTTTGAAGTAAGCGGCCACGCCGCGCTCCTCCAGGTTCTCCTTGGCGAGGAACTCCGCGCTGTAGATGACCTTCCCGGATTCGTCCAGGATCTTCGGCGCCAGGGCCGGTATAACCTTCAGGCCCTTGGCGTTGATGATCAGCCCGGAATGCTTGGCGTCGCCCTTCTGGGGCAGGTCGGCGGTCTTGCTGCCGGACTCCACCAGGGTGCTGGCCAACTGGCCGTCCAGCGACATCTCGACGATCAGGTCCACTCCTCCGTCGGAGTAGTACTTGGTTTTCAGCACCTTGAAGTGCCGGGCCACTCCCTGGACTTTGCTGCGCATCTTGGAGTTTGTCACCATCTCGTTCTCCACGGTGACTTCGCTGTCGATTCGCACTCCCTTGAGTGTTTCCAGGATGTTACGCAGGGCGTCCATCTTGGCCACCCGCTCGGCGCCCAGACGGGCCACGGCCACGTTGGGGGCCTTCAGATCGGGTGCGCCGCTTCCGGTGGCGGTGATGGTCTTGTCGGTCCAGTTGACCTGTCCGTGTTCGACCTTCAGGTCTCCCTCGGTCACCTCGCCGGCTTCCTGAGCGATAACCGCCCCGGCGAAGACCAGGACGATGAGCGCCGCCACAAAGCGCCAGCCCATTCTTTTCATCATCGGTTCCTCCTATGAAAAAGACGATCGAATACAGTAAAAAAGTCTTGTTTTCCTACCATGTAAGTCGAACTAAAGTCAAGGCGCCCATCTCCTCCGGATGGATCGGTTCTCTTGTCTCAGACGGATTTTTGAAGAGATTATTCAGGGGGATGTACTCTTCTATTCCCACTCTATAGTGGCCGGGGGCTTGGAGGAGATGTCGTAGAGCACCCGGTTTACCCCTTTGACTTCGTTGATGATCCGGTTGGAAACCGCAGCCAGCACATCATCGGGCAAGCGGGCCCAGTCGGCGGTCATCCCGTCCAGGCTGGTAACCGCCCGGATAACGATGGTTCTTTCATAGGTGCGCTCATCACCCATTACCCCGACCGACTTGACCGGCAAAAGCACCGCGAAGGCCTGCCAGGTTTGCCTCAGGCTGTCGGATTTCTGCATTTCTTCCTGAAGGATGGCGTCGGCCTCCCGCAGGGTTTTCAGCTTTTCGGCGGTTACCGGGCCGATTACCCTCACCCCCAGGCCCGGTCCGGGGAACGGCTGGCGCTGGATGATCGACTGGGGCAGCCCCAGGTTCTCTCCCACCCGGCGCACCTCGTCCTTGAACAACTCGCGCAGCGGCTCGATCAGCTCCAGTTTCATTCGTTCGGGCAGGCCGCCGACGTTGTGATGGCTCTTGATGGTGGCCGAGGGGCCGCGGACCGAGGTGGACTCGATCACGTCCGGGTAGAGCGTGCCCTGGGCCAGGTAGCGGGATCCCGAGAAGCGCCTGGCCTGCTCCTCGAAGACGCGGATGAAAACTTCGCCGATGATCTTGCGCTTCTGTTCGGGGTCGCCGACTCCCTCCAGTTCCTTCAAGAAGCGCGCCGAGGCATCCACCACGGTAAGTGCCATGCCGAAATGGTGGCGGAAGACGCTTTCGACCGACTCGGCCTCGCCCTTGCGCAGCAGGCCGTTGTCGACGAAGATGCATTGCAGCTGCTTGCCGATGGCCCGGTAGAGCAGCGCGGCCACCACCGAGGAATCCACCCCGCCGGACAGCCCGCAGATCACCTCGTCGGTCCCCACCCTCGCCTGGATCTCCTCGACCGAGCGCTCGATAAAGGAGGCCATGGTCCAGTCGGGATCGCAGCGGCAAATCGCGAAAAGGAAGTTGGCCAGGATTTCTTCTCCCCGGGGGGTGTGCACCACCTCGGGGTGGAACTGGATGCCGTAGATCTTCCGGCCGGGATTCCGGACCGCCGCGAAGGGGGAGTTGGGGCTGGCGGCCAGGACTTCGAAGCCCGTGGGGATTGCATCCACCCGGTCACCGTGGCTCATCCACACGTCGACGGGTTCGTCTTTGGAGAAGCCCTCGAATAAATCCGAGTTGTCCGCGACTTCCAGTTTGGCTCTTCCATATTCCCGGTGAGAAGACGAAGAAACCTTCCCGCCCAGTTGCTTGGAGATCAGTTGCAGGCCGTAGCAGATGCCCAGAACAGGTACACCCAGCGAGAAGACCTCGGGCGCGCAAGTGGGTGCGTCCTGCTGATAGACGCTCATGGGGCCGCCGGACAGGATGATCCCGGCGGGTTGGAATTCCACGACGGCCTGGCCGTCGAGGTGGCAGGGGTGGATCTCGCAGTAGACCCGTTGCTCGCGGACCCGACGGGCGATCAGCTGGGTGTACTGGGATCCGAAGTCCAGGATCAGGATCTTGGAGAGCCTGGCCGCACCCATTACTGATCCACTGGGTAGTTGGGTGCCTCCTGCGTGATGATCACGTTGTGCACATGGCCCTCGCGCAGGCCCGCCGCGGTGATGCGCAGAAACCGGGCCTTGGAGCGCAGATCTTCGATGGTGCGGCTGCCGGTGTAGCCCATGCCCGAGCGCAGCCCGCCCACCAGCTGGTAGAGCATGTTGGACAGCTTGCCGCGGTAGGGCACCCGGCCCTCGATTCCCTCGGGGACCAGCTTCTCGGTCTGTTGGATGGATTCCTGGAAGTAGCGGTCCTTGCTGCCGGCCTTCATGGCGCTCAGGCTGCCCATGCCGCGGTAGACCTTGTAGGAACGGCCCTGGTACAGCACGACTTCGCCGGGGCTCTCCTCGGTGCCGGCAAACAGCGACCCGATCATCACCGACGAGGCCCCCGCGGCGATGGCCTTGGTCACGTCGCCGGAGAACTTAACCCCGCCGTCGGCTATGATCGGAACCCCGGCCTTGTCGGCCACCTTGCGGCAGTCCATGATGGCGGTGACCTGGGGAACCCCCACGCCGGCGACCACCCGGGTGGTGCATATGGAACCGGGGCCGATGCCCACCTTGACGCAGTTCACCCCGGCGTCGATAAGCGCCTGGCAGCCCTCGGTGGTGGCCACGTTGCCGCCCATCAGGTCGGCGTCGGGAAACTTCTTCTTGAGTTTCTTTATGGTGTCGATGACTCCCTGGGAGTGGCCGTGGGCGGTGTCGACCACCAGCAGATCGCAGCCGACCTCCAGAAGCGCCGCGGCCCGTTCCAGGGCGGCATCCCCCACTCCCACCGCCGCGCCCACCAACAGGCTGCCGTGGTCGTCCTTGGAGGAGTTGGGGAACAGCTCGGCCTTCTGCAGGTCCTTGATGGTGATCAAACCGCGCAGCCGGAAGTCGTTGTCCACCACCAGCAGTTTCTCGATCTTGTGCTTGTGCAGCAGGTCCTTGGCCTGCTCGAAGGAGATGCCCTCCTTGGCGGTGACCAGCTTGCTGGTCATCACCTTGGCAACCTTCTGGCTCAGGTTGCGTTCGAAGCGCAGGTCGCGGTTGGTGAGAATGCCCACCAGCTTGTCGTCCTTGACCACCGGGATGCCGGAGATGGAGTTCTCCCGCATGATGGCCACCGCTTCGGAGAGGGACTGATCGGGGCGGATGGTAATCGGGTTGCGGATGATCCCGCTCTCGAACTTCTTGACCCGGGAGACCTCGGCGGCCTGCTGGGCCATCGGCATGTTCTTATGCAGGATGCCCATGCCGCCTTCCTGGGCCATGGTGATGGCGGTACGGGACTCGGTTACCGTGTCCATGGCCGCGGACAAGATGGGGATCTTGATTTTGATCCGCCGGGTCAGGTGTGTGGCTACGTCGGTCTCGGATGGCAGGACGTCGCTGTAGCTGGGCAGAAGCAGCACGTCGTCGAATGTAAGCCCCTCCACAATCTCTCGCTGTTCCATCGGGCCACCTCGAAAAGTCCTTGTAAAGCTAGGGACTTTAGCGCAAGAGACCCTGGGCGTCAAGCGTCTTGGAACCGGTGGCGGATCAGTCTCTTGCGCAGTTTACCGCGTTGTTGGGGCAGGAGCCGGGGCAGCTGATGTTGCAGAACGTGCTGGTCGAGTGATAACCCGCCGGGCAGGACAGGCCGCAGGCGCTGAAGGAGGAGCCGACGTTGGCTGCGCAGTTGGAGGCGTTGTCCGGGCAGGATGCGGCACAGCTGATGTTACAGAACACGCTGGTCATGTGATATCCCGACGGGCAGGACAATCCGCACATGCTGAAGGTCGACCCGCAGTTGGGGCTGCAGTTGACCGCGTTGTCCGGGCAGGAACCCGAACAGCTGATATTGCAGAAGTTGCTGGTCACGTGAAAATCGCTCGGGCACGACCAACCGCACTGGCTGGTGTTAGTGCAGTTGCACTCGATGCACTCGCCCCACTCACAGGAGTTGTTGCAAACCCGCTTCTGGCAGGAATTGCCGCAGGAGGTGTCCGAGGCTCCGGGCGAGCATATGCCTTCCCCGGTGCAGGAGCCCCAGGAGCAGGCGGCGGTGCAGGTCTGGGTGCCGCAGTTGCCGCAGTCCTGGGTGTCGTTGGGGGTGCAGACTCCTTCGCCGGTGCAGTTGCTCCAGGCGCAGGCGGTGGTGCAGGTCTGGGTGCCGCAGTCGCCGCAGTCCCGCGAGTCGTAGGGGGTGCAGACGCCCTCGCCGGTGCAGGAGCCCCAGTTGCCCCACTGGCAGCTGCTGGTGCAGGTGCGGGATTGGGTGCCGCAATTGCCGCAGTCCTGGTCCTGGGTGTCGCTGGGGGTGCAGACCCCCTCACCCTGGCAGGACCCCCATACGTCCCAGGTGCAGTTGCTCAAACAGGTGCGGTACTGGGTGCCGCAATTGCCGCAGGGCTGGGTGTCTACGTCGTCGGGGGTGCAGACTCCGCCGCCGGTGCAGGTGCCCCACTGGCCCCAGGTGCAGTCGGCCTGGCAGGTGCGCGACTGGGTGGCGCAGTCGCCGCAGCTCTGGGTGTCGACGTCGTCCGGCGTGCAGATGCCCTCGCCGGTGCAGTTGCCCCAGTCGCCCCACTGGCCGGTCTGGTCGCAGGTGCGGGTCTGGGTTCCGCAGTTTCCGCAGGATTGGTCCTGGGTGTCTTCGGGAGTGCATACGCCGGTGTGGCCGCACACGTTGGGGGTGCCGCCGCCGCCGCAGGTGTCCGGGGGGGTGCAGGTGCCGCAGGAGATGGTCCCGCCGCAGCCGTCGTCGATGTCGTCGCAGTCCTTGCCCTCGGCCTGGCAGGTGGTGGGCGTGCAGCCGCAGACGTCGGGGACCCCGCCGCCGCCGCAGGTGTCCGGCGGGATGCAGTCGGAGTCGTCGGAGCAGGCGCCGCCCAGGCAGCGGCCGTTGGAGCAGCCGTTGGGGCAGGGCACGTCCACACTGGGATATTCGCAGACGCCGTCGACGCACTGTCCGGGGGCGGCGAAGGCTTCCACCGTGTCGGGATCCTTGCAGACCGGAGGAGGCGCGGTGTCGCAGACCATGTCGGCGCCGGCGCAGGCCCCGCCCGAGCACTGGTCGTCTACCGTGCAGGGGTCGCCGTCGTCGCAGCTGCGGTCGGTAGTGCTCCAGCCGCTTTGCAGGCATACGTACACTTCGCCGCCGCACTCCTCTTCCAGGCATTCGTCCGCCGGAGTGCATTCCCCCACCGGGCAGCACTGCCCCTCGACGCATTCCACCGCGACGCACACGCCTTCCTCGCATACCTCGCCGGGGGCGCAGTCGGTGTCGGGGCAGTCTTGCGGCCAGCAGCGGCCGTTGGCGCACCGCTGGCCGTCGGGACATTCCACCGTGGCGCAGCTGGCCTCCACGCAGATGTCGTCCTCGCAAACGTAGCCCTCGGGGCATTCCACCGCCGAGCAGGCGGCCGGGTAGCACAGGCCGTTGGCGCAGACCTGCCCCAACGGGCATTCGACTCCCACGCAGGAGCGCTGCACGCACTCCCCGTCCACGCAGACCTCGCCGTAGCCGGTGCAATCGTGGGTTTCGCAGTTCTCGGGGTAGCACAAACCCCCGGCGCATACCGTGCCGGGCTCGCACTCGACCCCGATGCAGTCTTCGGGGATGCACTCCTCGTCGATGCACACCTCGCCCAGGCCGGGGCAGGGCCGGGTCTGGCAGTCTTCCGGGTAGCAGACCCCGGCCACGCAGGCCTCGCCGTCCGGGCAGGGAATCTCCGGGCAGCTGGTGGCCACCACGCACTCGCCGTCGACGCAGATCTTGGCGCCCGGGCAGTCCATGTCCACCTGGCACACCAGGTCCCCCGAGCAGGTCAAAACGCCCAGCACCAGGCAGACGCCGGCGGCCAGTGCAATCCCGATGACCAATAACCGGTTCATTCAAAATTATTCTAGCAGATCACGGCTTTTTTGTCTGCTTCCGGCCCATGCAGGGATTGCCGTAATACAGTTGCCAGGTGCCCTTTTTCAGGTCGAAGAGCGAGCTGGCCAGGGTGGTGCCCTGGACCTTGCCCTGCGGGTGGCGGCAGGGGGAATAGGGCGCGCCATCGTGGATGGAAAGCAGCTTTATCAGCGTGTCGCCGTCGACGTCGTCGAGGTGATCGAAGAGGCGCTGGGCCTCGGCGGTCAGGATGCGGTAGCGGGTCATCGAAGAGGAGTTGACGTATTTTTCGTTCTGGGGGGTGTTCTGCATCTCGTCGAGGATCAGATGGTTGGTGTGCACGTACAGATCCCGGACTTCGTAGACCTGGTGGTGATCCACCGAGGTTTCCACCGAGAGGATCTTCTTTTCCTTTACCGAACCCAGGTTGAAGTGGAAGGAGAAGGCCCTTTGCGGGTGGGTCACGATCTTGACCGCCTCGTCCAGGGTGCGGGCGTTGCGGGCCGCCCGGGAGATGAAGTAGCGCGGGATACCCCCGGGGCGCACCGCGCGGCCGTCGATGAAGTTGGTGGTGATGGCGATGCCCGCGTCGCTGAAGCTGGGGGCGCTGCCCGAGTAGATCCCCGGGTAGGTCAGGCGCAAGAACGCCGGCCGGCCCGGAATGGATATCTTGACCAGAAACATCAAGCCGTCGTAGGCGACGTGGCCGTCCTCGTTGTGGGCCAGCAGCAGCCGGTCCTTGTGGGCCAGCGCCAGGGTTGAGCATCCCGGAGTCTCCGGCTTGAGCTTGTTCTTCATGGCGCCCAGCTCGGACTTGAGGATCAGGACCATCAGGTCCTCGAAGGGCAGCCCGGCGCCGTCCGCCGACCCGCGGAGCTCCTCGACCGCTTCGGGAGAGAACTGCTTTCCGGTTTCGAGGAAAGGCTCGTAGCGCCTGGAGCGATCCTCGTCCATGAAAGCCTTGAGCTCGTCGAACCACTTCCGCCTTCTGCGGATGCCTTCCTTGATTTGCCAGGCGAAGTGCTTGCCGATGGCGTGGCCCACCTGGTAGGGCCCGCCGGAGACCTCCAGGTACGGAAATGCGTTTTGCCGGGCGGCGGCCTTCTGGGGGCGGGCTTGCTTGTGGCAGCCGAAAGGCAGCATTGCGCCCAGTACTGCACCGGAGGCGCCGATGAGGAATTCGCGGCGGTTCATGCGTTCACCTGTTCCCGCGCGTGGGCCTGGACGACCTCGCGAAGTTTCCTGGCCACCGGGCCGGGCTTGCCCACGCTGACTTTCGCGTCGCCTACCTGCACTACCGGCATGACCTCCTTGAGCGTGCTGGTGAGCATGACCTCGTGGGCGGTCCAGAGCTGCTCGGGAAAGATGTCGCACTCCTCCACCTCGAAACCGTGCCGGGAGGCCAGGTCGATCACCAGCCGCCGGGTCACTCCCTCGAGGATGCCGATCTGCAGCGAGGGGGTGTAGAGCTTGCGCTGGTGGTACATGAACACGTTGGCCGAGGTCGCCTCGGTGACCCGGCCGAGGACGTCCAGCATCAGGGCGTCGTCGAAACCCGCCCGGCGGGCCTCGCCCAGGGCCAAAATCGAGTTCAGGTAGTTGCCGCTCTTAATCGCCGGATCAACCGCCGAGGGCGGAGTGCGCCGGATGGCCGGGATGTGCACCTTGATGCCCTGGTCGTACATCCAGTCGGGGAAGCGCTCGTACTCCTTGACCAGTATGACGGTGAGCATGCCCACCGCCTTGGTGGGATCCAGGGTGATGGGCCCGCCGCCGCGGGTGACGATTATCCGGCAGTAGGATTCCGCGTTCCCCGCCGCTTCGATGGTCGCATGGATCTGCTCCTGAAGCCAGGCCCGCTCGGGCAGCTCGATGCCCAACCGGGCCGCCGAGCGCTGGAAGCGATCCAGGTGCTCCTTGAGCGCGAAGGGCTTGCCGTCGTAGGTGCGCACCACCTCGTAGACCGAGTCGCCGTAAAGAAACCCCCGGTCCAGGACCGGAACCAGCGCCTCCCCGGGCTCGCAGAGTCTTCCGTCTATGTTGACCAGCAGCGTCATTCTAGGGGCAGTTGAGTTGAAGGGTGCAGGGAGGCGACCCCATGGTAACCGCCCGGGTCCCAGCCGGCAGATCCACGTAATTGGTGGTGAGGTCTTCAAAGGCCTGGAAGCTGCTGTTGTAACCCAGAAAC
>Ga0272442_10001779_pt1 | contig 32034 bp, 32 predicted proteins | sample SSMForm2O_FD_200262 | JGI IMG/M metagenome (GOLD analysis project Ga0272442, IMG submission 200262) | Marine sediment archaeal communities from Little Sippewissett salt marsh, Falmouth, MA, United States - SSM-Form-2O | ecosystem: Environmental > Aquatic > Marine > Wetlands > Sediment ... | reverse complement strand
CTGTCTCAATATTCTTATTTACCAATCCCAATTCAGGATTGAATTGAATGAACCCGACTCGCATTAGAACCTCCAAATAGATTCTGGATTATTGCAAAAAACATTGTGTTCATTAAGCCAATTTATGACTGTTGAATTCAAAATCAAAACTACATATCAAAATACAAAAATGCCCCGCCCGCACCCATAGAAAAACCACAGAGCACACTGAGGAAAAACAGAAAAAAAAACAAAAGGAAGTGTGAAATGGGATGCATGATGTATGACGAGAATAACTTTTTGATTCCTAATATGTCATTTTGCACTTTGATATTTAATATTTGATATTTCCCTTGTAACCAAACCATTTTTTATTTTTATATTGTCATCTGGAAGATAAATTACAATAGTATAGAAATTGATACATCATGCAATTATAAAATTATCTCCAATCGATGTCGCCTTCGATATATTCGAGGAGAACAGCTTGTACAGAACCCACAGGAATTTTAGAAACCATTTTAACCGGCATTTTGCGTTTATCATCGGTCAACCAGACCCACATCTTACCTTTCTTTTTGAATAATCCTTCAGCAGCAACAACAGGTTCTATCACAAGACAATCAAATTTCCCCGCAGGAACCTTCACTTGTTCACGTCTATGAACGATTATTATTATCGGATAATCGCCGCCATTGTCGTGATATGGCAGCGGGATTGTATCCCCCGGCTCGAACTCGAGTGTACGCACATAATAAAATGCTGAAAGAATATCCTGAACTTTGTGCAGTGGAAAGGTTTCCACATCATACCCTTTCCCTTCGTTTTTTATAGCACGGTGATTTGTCTGGTCGAATTTAATCTGGTATTTGTCTCGATATTTGCCCTCCCGCACGCCTTTTCGAAAATACAGTGGGAAAAAACTATCGGCATCCATAAAACTTTCAAATGTGTCATTGACAGGATATATCTGCCCGACCAGCCCTGATGAAAACGCAAGTGACCGCAGCCAATAGCAGAGATGCCCATCGCGAGCCACTACTGTTGGAATACTTAATATTCCATGACCGCCAATGAGTGGAATTTTACCGACACCGGGGAGAGCCACATATATCCCAAAATCAAGGTATTCTCCAACACCAAAAGCTTTTATATTCACCGGTTCCGGCACTTCGACATTTTCAAATTCCTTATGAGCTTTTGCTCGTTCTTCTGCTGTTTGCATCTTGCCGAAGATGGGATGCACAAAAATGAGATTGATGATGAGTAATATTTTAATTGTTGTCCGCATAATACTTACTATCCGGTTAATTCAAATGAATTAACAATAAAATATTTAAAATCAAATATCAAAATGTAAAATGTCTATATCTCAAATGTACAATAATTTATCCAATCAATTTATAGATTCGATTTCATGCTGCAAGTTCTTATTAAATAATCAATTCCTAAGCTATTGTAATTCATCTTCCAGACACCAAATAAAACTCAAAGTTAAAAAAATCCAAATGATACCTGTCATTTCGAGGAGTTTTTCGACGAAACAATCTCTCGATTGATAACAAGGGTTAGCTACCCCTTGTTCAAAACCGCTTCGCATATATTCGCAATGCAAAATATTTAATTTTGCTGAATTATTTGGATTCAATCTAATAAAAAAAATCGTATTTCCCAAGCGGAAATATATTGCGCTTATTTTCGATGTATGTAGATTGTACAATATGAAATCAATTTGCTTAATATCTATAGTATTATCGATACTACTAGTACCAATTTATGGCGGCAAATATGTAGCCGAGTTTCTCGAGATTGGCGTAGGAGTTCGCGCTGCCGGTATGGGCGGCGCTTATTCCGCCGCGGGTGATGACGCCTCGGCATTCTGGTGGAATCCTGCTGCGCCGGCGGGAAATATTATCCCGCAAGTTTATCTTATGCACTCCGCTTTATACGGCAACATGTATGAACTCGATGCGATTGCATATAGAGACAAGCTTATGGGCACATATCTTGCCGGTTCGTTATTCCGCCTTGCCACCGATGATATACCATTCACCCGCTCGGATGGATTTTATGATTATGGACCGGATGGCATTCCGGGCACCGGAGATGTGGGTGAAGGAAACGGAGCATGGGATCCCGGCGAACCTGTGGATGCTACCGCTATCGATATGAAATCCGAAGGTGATTATGCGCTTTTAATTGGTGTAGCTCTACCAATTTCAGAAAAGCTATCATGGGGTATATCGGGAAAATTTCTGCATCAAAATATTGGTGGATATACCAACTTTGGAATTGGCGCCGACCTTGGGATTAGATATAAACTATCGGACAAATTCGAGCTTGGACTGACAATACTCGATGTTACAGGAACACACTTAAACTGGAGCACCGGCTTTTCCGAAAGCAAGCTGCCATCCTTGAGAATCGGGTCAGCTTATGAATTGCCGATATATGAAGAGAAAATCTCGATGCTCGGCGCACTCGACCTTGAAATGCGATTCGAGGGGGTATCGGAATCGGCGGTTATTTCCGTGAATCCAATAAGCATCGACCCGCATATCGGTATCGAGTTTTCGATGTGGAAACACTTTTTTCCAAGACTCGGACTCGACAGGAAGGATTTCACAGCGGGCGCCGGGCTGAAAATATCAAGATTCCAGCTCGATTACGCTTTTGTTGCTGCATCGATAGACCTTGTTCACAGAGTAAGCCTTACGATAGACTTCAATCCGCGTCTTCCCCCCGGTATTCAAAAAGACTAAAATAATTTCAAAATTCCAGAATCACAATTGCAGCAGCATACTCTTTCGAATGCGATATCGAGAGATGCACCCGCGCTACACCGAGATTGTCGGCAAATACTTTCGCTACACCGGAACACCGTATCTCCGGCTGACCTGCATCGTTGTTCAGCACCTCGATATCACGCCACGCGATTCCATCTACAAGCCCTGTGCCGAGCGCTTTCAGGAATGCCTCTTTGGCTGCGAAACGGGCGCCGTAATGCATAGATTTACGGGCTTTGCTCTCGCAATAGGCTCTCTCATTATCGGTGAATACACGATTGGCGAAATTATTACCATATTCATCGAGCATCCGCTCGATACGCGAGATTTCGATTATATCTATGCCAATCCCTACAATCATTATTTATACAATCTTCCCTGCTTATGCCTTATCGAAAGCTTTTCGAGCATATCTTTCGTCATTGTATCGAGGTTCCAGCCGGGTTCCCAGCCCCATTCCTCGCGAGCGACAGAGTCGTCGATACTCATGGGCCAGGATTCTGCAATCTGCTGGCGGTAATCGGGTTCGTAGATACATTCAAATCCCGGGACATATTTTGCGATATTTTCGGCAAGTATGCCGGGGGTTATACTGAATGCCGCCACATTGAAATCGTTGTGATGTTTCAGTTTGCCGAAATCCGCTTCGGCAAGGTCGATTGTAGCTTTGATACAATCCGGCATATACATCATCGGGAGCATTGTATCTTTTGAGAGGAAACAGGTGTATTTGCCGTTCTCGACAGCCTTGTAATAAATCTCGACAGCATAGTCTGTCGTGCCGCCGCCCGGCAATGTTTCAGCCGAGATAATCCCCGGATATCGCAAGCCGCGGACATCGATTCCAAATTTCTGCACGAAATAATCGCCGAGTCTTTCGCCGCAAACTTTTGTTACGCCGTATATAGTGGTCGGGCGAAGAACCGTATCGTTCGGGGTGTTCTCACGGGGAGTATCGGGACCGAATGCCGCAATCGAGGATGGCACAATCACACGAGCCATGTTAAAATCCACGGCGGCACCGAGCACATTGATAAGCCCGTCCATATTGACTTTCCAGCAGAGGAACGGATTCCGCTCACCCGTAGCGGACAAAAGCGCTGCCATGTTGTATATCGTGTCACTCCTGTGTTTTTTAATCACTTCATCGAGGCTTTCGCGTCGGGTGATATCGGAAATACAGAATGGTCCCGATTCGAGCAGTTCTTTGCATACAGGTTCTTTAATATCCGCAGCGACGACATTTTCGGCGCCGTATCGCTCGCGAAGCGCCAGCGTAAGTTCGGAACCTATCTGCCCCGAAGCGCCGATAACAAGAATCTTTTTCATTTCTCGTGTCATTGGCTTTCCTTTCTTTGATGGAAATTCTTAAACCGATATAACTATATAACTAATGAACCTGAATCGAGCAATATTATTTTAGATATATTATGCGTTTCGTTGTCGTTCCGCCATCCTCCGTCCTCGTTTTCACGAGATAAAGCCCCGATGGATTCGATTTGTCGGGGCGCCAGATTTAGGGGCGATACGTCACATCGCCCTTACAATTAATACTCTCCCTAATTCTCATGATTCCAACAATTTACACCATTCACCTCACAAGTGCGGTGAGCGACCGCATTAGTGCCCTCGCTGACCGCGCAAGTGCTATTTTGAACCGCACGAGTGCGGTTTTGGAAAGGACGGCGAAAACAGGTAGGGGTGTAAAATATTACGCCCTTACATTTAATTATTTTTCTTCGGGATTCTCTGGTTCTTCCAGCGGCTTCTCATCGTAGAGAATGCCGTCATCGTTGAGCAATTTCACAAGGTTTTCGACAGTGCCGAGTATTTCTCCGGTGTATTTCGGGACATATTGAGCTTGTACGGCGAAATTGAAATCGCACTCGACACTGTCATCGAACATGACTTTTTGCCACAGCACTTCATCCCAGTAATCGATATATCCTGAATAGGTCTCGTTAGGTCCGGCGTGAGTATCCCGGAGGAATATCCCAAAAGCTTTCCAGCGCGCATCGAAACAGCCAAATAGCAGTCGGTGAATCATTGAAACCTCCTGTAAGGTTTCATGTATGATACAGCGGGATTTATTGGAATGCAAGAAAAGAATAAATCGCCAGAGATAAGAACAACGCACTTCTCATTTTATTATAAAAGAAGCCCCGCTTCCTCGGGGCTTCATAAAAATGGGGATTGGAAAACTGTTATTCTTTCACAAATGACATGCAAACCGCAGAGTATGGATATTGTACAGTTGAACATGCTGTCATCATTTCTTCTTTTTTGTGGTTTCTTTTCTTTGTTTGTTCTTTGGTTTGCTGCTTTGTTTAGTGGTTTTCGCTTTGTTTTTTTTCTTTGCCATCACAATCTCCCCCTTGATGTAAAAGTGTTTATCAACCCATCGTGATAAATCAGTCATCGTCTTCATCGTATGGACCATAGCCGGCATCTAGGAATAGGTCATCATCAAGTTCCCATAATTCATCCAGAATTTCTTTCATCTCGGCTCTGGTAAGCTCTCGACCTTCACGAATCGCCTCGAGGAATTGCTCGACAAACATTTTAGCCATCTCAAACCTCCATAAGGTTGTTAAAGGTTATATGCAATCCCCATTTCGCAGGATAAACTGAAAATATCTTTGGATATGTCAAGAGAAATATTCGAACCTATTTCATTTTGTTGCAGCTTGGGCAGGTGCTTTATTCCCATGTAAATTCATTATTTGCGGAAAGCAAATTTTGCAGTTCTTTTTTTTGCTTTCGGCTCATAGATTTTCTAAGAATCGCCGCCGCTAACGCAAGAATCAAAGCATTTTTCATTTCATTACCCTTTGTATTTAAACTCTACACACTTTTTTCATTTTGTCAATAATTATGACATATCACAAATTTAAAAAAGTATTTGCTTTTCTTCTCGGCGAAATAAATTGTATGATTATATTGTAGTGTTAAAACAAAGCGAGGAAATGATATGGCTCGAAAAAGCGAAAGAGCGGATTGGGAAAAGTTCTGGACACAGAAAAAAGATCCGAAAGAGATATATAACAATTCCGGCAGGATATCGAACGGCTTGAAACGCGTGCTGCCGGATATCGTGGGGAAAAAGCTCCTCGAGGTCGGCGCCGGTACAGCCCGCGACAGCTTCATGTTCGCGCAGCAAGGCGCCGAGGTATATGTGCTCGATTATGCCGATGCCGCACTCGATATTATCAACGAGCTAAATGCGCAAAGCGAGAAACAGGTTACACTCGTTCAGGGTGATGCTTTTGCGCTGCCATTCCACGACAATTCCCTCGATGTCGTTTTTCATCAGGGTTTGCTGGAACATTTCCGCGAACCGGACGACATTATTCGCGAGAACTTTCGCGTTCTAAAGCCCGGTGGTATAGCCATTGTCGATGTCCCACAGAGATGGCATATATACACAATAATCAAGCATATTCTAATTGCACTGAATAGCTGGTTCGGTGGATGGGAGACCGAATTTTCACTGCGTGAGTTATCGAAAAAGCTTAGAGGGCACGGTTTTGAAACTGTCGATTTCTACGGCTTCTGGATGTATCCCTCGCTATTTTACCGGATGACACGGGAGCTTCTGTGGAAATTCGGCATCAAATTGCCACTTATTCCATTTAAAATCCCTGTGTTGTCTGTAATAAGGAGAGTTATTAGAGTCGCCTTCCGCCACACAAAATTGTGCGCATGGACATCCCTTGCAATCGGTGTAATCGCGAGAAAACCACACGAGAAGAACTAAATGCCATGCACAAAGATATAAAAGAAAGGCTTATTTATAAAAATACCGAATAGAAAAATGCGATATTTAATTGCCATAATCAAATCGATGCGACCCGTTCAATGGGTGAAGAATTTCTTTGTGTTTGCGGGATTGATATTTTCGCAGGAGTTTTTCGTTTTGGACAAGCTTCTATTGTCCATCGCGGCTTTTGGTGTATTTTGCCTTCTTGCAAGCGGCACGTATATTTTCAATTATATAATCGACCTCGCCACCGACAGAGCGCATCCCACAAAGAAAAATCGACCGCTGCCATCGGGTGAACTTCCTGTCTGGATTGCGGCAATCGCCTCGGTTTTGTTTATCGGGAGCGGGATATATTGGGCATTTTCACTTAGCGCCGGACTCGGTTTTGTGGGGCTTATATACATTGTCCTGCAGATTCTATACTCTTTTCTGCTCAAACGGCTTGTAATCGTGGATATTCTTGTGGTAGCATCGGGATTTTTACTTCGAGCCGCCGCAGGAGCCGTTGTACTCGGTGTTGTGGTCTCATCATGGCTTCTTTTATGCACAAGCCTCCTCGCTCTTTTCATGGTTACAGCAAAAAGAAGACAGGAACTTTTGCGAGTATCTTCGAATCAAACAGCTTTTTCCCGCAATGTCCTGAAGCGATACACACTCCCTTTCCTCGATGAACTTCTTGTAATCGAAACAGCCGCGACAATAACGACATACTCTCTATATGTTTTCTCGCCGGAAACCGCTCAGCGATTCGGCACAGCATATCTTGGATTATCTCTACCGTTTGTTATTTACGGAATTTTCAGGTATCTTTATCTGGTCAAGGTCACGGGCAAGGGTGAATCTCCCGAAAAACTGGTTGTATCCGACCCGCCGTTTATCATCAATTTACTTTTATGGACTTTATCGATTCTGTTTATAATATATTTTACATAAATGATAACTCAAAACATATCAGGAGAAAAAAATGGCGGATGAAAAGGTTACTCAGGAGATAGTAATCGAAGCATTAAAGCAGGTTTTCGACCCCGAAATACCCGTTAATGTCTATGACCTTGGATTTATTTATAACATTGACATTAAAGCGGAAGGCAAAATCCATATTCTCATGACTCTCACTGTTCCAGGATGTCCTATCTATCAAATCATCATGAATAACATTCGGGATAAAGTTCTGGAAATCGATGGCATCAACGATGTCGAGGTCGAGCTGACATTCGAGCCGAGATGGTCGATAGAAAAGATAACCGATGCAGGAAAAGAAAGACTCCGTGAACTTGGCTACAATGTTTAATCTGCAATTCGCATGGGAATGCATTGAAGAGCACGCTCTGCGTTCATGTGTGCAGCTTCTGAAGCAGAGCATTAAAAAATACACGCTCTAACGAAAATCATCAGAACTTGGAAAAAATTAAATAACAAACCATTTTTCTATTTACATTTGAGCTTTCTTCGATATAATAGATAATGGAAGAGTTTGTATTCTGTAATTATTACAAGAAAACAACCATAGGAAAAAATTGATGGAGGAGAGCATGTTTTTTTCCATAAAAAATCGGCGAGGCTTTACACTGATTGAGTTAATGGTTGTCGTTGTTATAGTCGGCATTCTTTCTACCCTTGCTATGACCCGTTACCGTTCAACGCGAGAGCGTATCCAAATAGCTGAAGCGAAATTGTGGGTGAATAGACTTGCCAAAGCAATACAAACATTGGGTGCCGAAACAGGCGAGTGGCCCCAGCACACACCAGTTGGATATGTGTGTTATTGGGGAAATAATGAGTGTTTCGACCTAAGCAAACCTAAGGGTGGGTTGCTTACCAATGATAATAGAGACCCATTTCCTGATTGGGGAGGACCATATATCACACAAATTCCCAAAGATCCTTGGGGTAATAATTACTTCATGGACTCTGATTATTATATACCCGAAATGCACGCATGGGTGGCGGCGGTTGGTTCTTTTGGTCCAAATGGTGAGGCTAGAAATCTTTATGATGCTGATAATATCACCGTTATCCTTGCAACGGAAGACCTTCCCGATGATTTTTATATCGCCCCCTAAGTTTCCCGGAGATATAATTAGTCTGTATTTTTAGGTCTAATAGTCAAAAAGTGGTTGTTATTTTGCCAATAATTCGAAGTGAGATGCTTTGGCATTCAATAAAGAATTAAATCGAAACAATAATATCCTGAATTTCTCGGTCAGTGATATCCATGGATTTCCTTCTATCATCTTTTTTTAACAATGATAGGGGCACCATCGAACATCCCCAGAATTCCCTCCACAATTACAGGTTCTCCCGCTTCCACTCCCTCGATAACTTGAGCAAGGGAATCGCTTTGTACCCCAAGTGAGACCTTTCGGGTTCTCGCAGTGTTTCCATCAGCAATATAAATTAGTGTATCGTTCACCAGCGCTTCCTGTGAGACAATAATCGTCGAATCAATGCTGGCTACAATGATATTGGTCTTGGCATACATCCCGCTGCGAAGTTCTCTATCATTATTGGGAATAATAATAGTAACTTTATATGTGCCTGACATGGGGTTGGCAATCCGGTCAACCCGGTCAACTGCACCAATGAATGTTCTATCGGGATAAGAATCGGTGTCGATAAGAGTTTCCTGTTTTTTTCGAATCTTCACAACATCTTTCTCGGAGACATTAAGTTCTATCTTCGCTTTGCTTAAATCAATAACCTTCATAATCCCGCTGCCCATAGACATCATGGCATTGAAGTAATTACCGGCTTCAATATCGACCGATGCAACAACACCAGCGAACGGCGCTCGAAGCACAGTATTCTTTTCCGCAAGGTCATGACCGGCTTTAGCGGCTTTATAGCCAGCTTCAATCTGGTCGAATTGTTGTTTCGAAATCGACTCCTGCTCATAAAGCGCTTTCATCCTGAAATAGCTTTCCTCGGCGGCATGAAATTGAGCTTGTGCTTGGTCAAATGTTTCCGGTGAGAGCTTAGCAAGTTTCTGACCCTTGCGTACACTGTCTCCTTCTTTAACTAAAATTTCCACGACCCACGAACTCATACCCGGTGCGATTGCGACTTCGCGATATCCACGGATTATACCACTATAATGAATGGTCTGTTGAATATCCCCAACCCGTGCGGGAATAGCCGATACTCTTAAACCCGATATCGATTCATCGCTCATTTCATCGCTCGAGGAATCGTTATTACATCCGGTAAAAAACGTTAATAAAGCAAGAATAGCTATAAATATTGTTAGTTTCATTTTGTTACTCCTCATTTTCCAAAATTTTAATGAGTCTTGTGTTAAGTTGCCCGGTTAAATATTCGACCTCAGCTTTTGCAATATTGAAATCTGCGAGATATGTGTAGTGATTTATTTCTGCTCGTGTAAGGTCGGATTGTGCATCGAGAAGCTCCGAATTTGTTGCCGCACCAACATGAAAAAGGTCATTCGTAACCCTATAATTCTCAGATGCGGTTTCAAGCTCATATTCTGAAATCTCAAGCTTTCTTCGCTTTTGGTCAAGTGAAAGGTATGAGGCACGTGCCTGAAGTTTTATGCCATCGAGAGCGCCTTGCATAATATACTCCATCTGCCGCTTCCCCGATTTTGCCTGCTTTATCTTAGATATATTTGCGCCCCAGTTGAATATATCCCATTGAATTGCACCGGTTGCCACCCATGAATCATACCATTCATTCTCGAGTTGTCGATTGGGTTTATTATACTCATAGCTAAAAATAGCGGCAAATGATGGTAACAGCCCCTCCATAGCAAGTGTTACCTGCTGACTTGCCGCATGAAGCCCAATATTTAATAATTCAACATCGATAGAATATATTTCACTCCAGGATAGCACCGAATCGAGCGGATATGAATAATCCTCGAAAATTAAACTGTCTTCGACATCGATTGCCGAATCCGGAGGAATTCCTATCGATATTGCAAGAACTCCCCGCCCAAGTTCGACAGCATGTTCAGCCTGAAGGATGAGAAGTTCAATTTCCGAGCCTTGCACTTTTGCGCTTAGAAGGTCTTTTTGGTGAATAACTCCCTGAGCAAACATATTCTGTAGGTCATCAATATGAGCCTGTATTTGGATTCGAGAGATTTTAGCAATTCTCAAGAAATTCTTTGCCTGAAGGAATTGAAAATATGCTCTCTGGGCATCTAGTGCTGCATTAAGCTCGACTTTCTCGAGATTAGTTTCTTTCTGTTTTACACCTGTTCGGGCAAGTGCATAGCCTGTCAGAATTTGTGCAGCAAAAGGTTCCGTTATTTGAAGCTGGACTCTTTCCATCTCGGCTTTGCCCATTTCCATCCTCATCGGTTCCATATCCGGCACAGAAAATGGGAACATAGATGGGTCGATAACTGTGTATGGAGCTTCATCGAGTCTTGTATAGCTTGTTGTAAGCTGGGCAAAGGGTAGCATCCCAGTAAAAGTTTGATAGCGTTGGGAAAGCATTGTGGATAATTCCTGCTGCGCGGCTAGAACTTGAGGATTTTGTGTTGTAGCAAGCCTGATGCAGTCATCGAGCGAGAGTGTTTGAGCGGATATAAAACTAAGTGCTAAAATATAAATTACTAGTATTTGCCGGCAGGTTTTCATTTCAAAACACCTCTAAGGAAAATATCGGAAATAAATTCTGGAGTTATTTCTTCATTATATCCACCAATGAATCTTTGGACAAGAAAACTTTTAATTAAACCACTAAGGATTACATTCATATCTGTGTGTGTATATTTGAATTTTTTAGAATCAAATCTTGCATAGAATTTTTCCCCAAGCTCCATCGCTTTTTTATTGAATTCTAGCGCCGTTTCTAAATGTTCGCTTATAAATTCGCTTCCACCCGCTAAAAGCGCTTGCTGGATAAATCGGAAAAGTTCAACTTCTCTCGAATAGAAATCAAACGAGGTTTGAATAACATTTTTTAAAATATCCTCAAATTCACCGGGAGCACACATGATTTCCTCCAGTGTCTCGAGAAGATTTTTCATTCGCATCCAGAAAATCTCGTTAAAAAGCTCACCCTTATTTTCAAAATATAGGTATAATGCACCTTTCGAGAGTTCAGCCTTTTCTGCAATTTTGTCCATCGAAACACCGTAAAAACCTTCCTCGTTCAAAACAGCTAAGGCTGCATCTAAAATGTCCTGACGCCTTTGTTTCTTTTCTCTTTCTTTTCGGTCTTTAATCGACAATATGCACCTCTATTATGACTAAGCATTAAGAAACTGACCGTCTGGTCATAATAATAATCAACATTCAAATGTCAAGTGCTATTTAATACTTCTCATTATAAAAGTTCGAAGATATCTCCCGATGTAGATATTTAGTGTATTTTATCCTGTATAATTATCATTCTCGCAAAACTCCTCCTCGCGAAAGCCGGGAGTAGTAATCTTGGTGAACTTATGGATTATATTATTTCAAATAGAAATTGACAGCAGAAGTTTAAAAAATGAAACCACAAAGAGTATAATGGAATCTATAAAACATCCTTTCTAAATCTGCAATCGTACATCGAATTCTACACCGTCAGAAATATTTCGCACCGATATTTTTCCGCCATGTGCATCGATAATTCGATAGGCGTAAAAAAGTCCGATACCGGTTCCTGAACTTTTTTCACTGATAAAAGGTTCAAGAATTTTATCGAGCATATCTTCAGGTATGGGATTCCCTTCGTTGAATATTTTTAAGCATAACTCATTGCGCATTATTTCGGACGATATTTCAATTCTCCCATTTCGCGGTGTAGCTTCGATAGCGTTCTTAAAAATGTTTCCCAATGCGCGGGATATTTTTGCAGTATCAACATTTATTTCATTATTAGTTTTCATTTCTCGAATAACCTCGATATTTTTCGCAGTTATACTCGCATCAAAATCATCAATGATGCTATTCAGTAAATCCATGAGTCCAATTTTTGTCCGAATCGGTGAGATATTTCCCGCAACCGCAATGAATTCTCGCACAATATCATCTATCCTGCCTACCTGCTCACGAGCGGAAGATAATATCTTACTGTATTCCTCAATATCCCGCCTGGGTTCAAATTCGGCTTCGACCCTCTGAAGCGACATATTCACGGCATTCAGAGGATTTCTAATCTCGTGTGCAACCGATGCTGCAATCTCCCCAAGCGACTGAAGATAGCCGAGATTTTCGTGCTCACGACGGAGTTTCACTATTTTTGATACTACTATGCCAAGCGCGATAATAGCCACAATCGCAAGTAATGCAAGAAGGCTTCCGATTCCAATTGTCCATAGAACGATAGCTGAAAGTTCACGATATTCCGAAAGCGGTAGTCCAATACGCAAAACTCCCTTGAACCTGCCCATCTGCGGGAAAAGATATGCAAGCTCGAATACGCTTTCCCCTTGAAATTCGATAAACCGGACATCGGGATGCTTAGTATCGAGGACTTTTTGTAAAAATGGCTCCGAATCTATCGAATATGCACGATATACATCTTTCGATCCGATAAGGATTCCCCGCTCGCTTTGAAGAAATATATACCTAACCGATGGTGTTTGAGCCAACTGACGTGCAAGGAAACCGATACCCGAGTCCATACCGAATGGGGGGTATGAAAATATCAACAGAACATGATTACCATTTCGACGCACATATCCAACGGGACCTGTTGCTATCGGGAACTCTGGATTAAGCCCAAAAAACATGCGATTTTTCTCGCCTGAAAGCACGGGGAAAGCAAGTTCATCGAGTTCTGAAAGCCAGTCTCTGACCTGTGGTGTCATTATACCTGTCTCGTCCTTTATTGTTCCTGTAGAATCTATAAGGACCGCATAAGCCATTTCAGGTGGGATTACAGCAAGGTCGTTGTCATTCTCTTCAACAAGACGGCCATAAACCATCAAGCGAGCTCGAAGATCGTTTATCGAGGTAACTTGAGATTTATAGATCGACCAGGCACCTTCTACAAAAATATTCGCAAGTGATATCGCATCCCTTTTCATTAACTCTACTAGAGCTATTCGAGTTTTACGCGCAGCAAAATATGTAGTTATACCGGATATTAGAAAAATCGCCACAGCCAATAATATAACGAGCTTAAAAATATTTGGTCGATTTTTTTTCATCATCTAATCAAAGCACACATCAGCTATTTTATTTGAAAATCCCATGTTTCTTCAATTTTGTTCTTTGCTCTATCCGCGGCAATTAGTTTAAGAGTATGCTTTTCAGTAGAAATCGGGCTTTTCGGTAATACAAATATCATATCATCTTCAGGATCGTATTCGACAAGTGTCCATTTGTCATCTATGAAAACCTGCGGGATATTCTGCGCGCCAAAACCGGAGAGATTATCAGTAATCGAAATTGTTATTGTATCTGCGCTTGTGGATAGCAATCCGGCTTGCGGTGGTTCGTTGTCCCACATAAGTGCAAAGCTTCCCAGTGCGCGAACTTTAGCGATAAATTGTCTGCCTGTTCTCTGCCCCGGAACATAATACCAATTATCCCGCCACCAGCGGACTATACAAAGTTTGTCGAGTGTATCATCCGGTAATAAATTCATAGAGGTCGGGTCAAATATTATTCTCGCATGTTCGCGGAAATATAGCCATCGCGGAAGAAAATGGAAGAGCATACTTGCGACATCCTTTCCATGAGCAGATTCATACCAATTATAAACCGGCATGGTCTCATTCAAGGCATCGCCGGAAATCCTGAGTGATGCTTTCCATAGTTTGCCACTATCGGACCTTTCCGTCCAGAAACCCATAAGACATAGCATAGGATTGAACTCGCCCATAATTGCAAATGGAAATTCCGGGTCGCCAAGAAATATCTCCACACGAGGGATAGATTGTTCTTCCAGTTCAGCCGAACTATGTCTTAGAAGCCATCTACGGGGCGTTAGCATTTCATATTCAAAGGAAATTCCGAAAATCGCAAAATCGGGAACGCATTTAGGCGAAACATCGAGTTCAACAATGTAATACAAAAAGTTTTCATGCGCAAAAAGTGAACATTTTTCCGAACGATAGGATTGTTCATCAATTGTGCCCAATAAAAAAGGATAAACCTGTCTCGTTCCTAATCCCGAAAGCTTGAAAAAACCGCTTCTATCGTCGACTGGAATGCTCTTCTCATTTGTTGCTATGGTTTTGAAAACAGAACTTCCTGTAGGACAGAACTGAATCGAAAGGTCGCTGCTCTCGCCAAGCACTTCTACTATGCTCTTTCCAGATTGGTTATATGCAAATTGCAAAGTAACTTCTTCAATAGGGGATGGAACAATCTTGAGAGTGCATTCTGAAACATTTTCACAAAAATCCTCAAATCTCAATCGAAGTTCATGAATAGCAGGAGTCATTAGGTCGAAATCAAGAATCCCGGTGGTTTTCTCATTGGAATTAAGCGGCATTATATCAACCGATTTTGGAACGAACATTTTGTGGAATCTTGAACCGAAAAATGCCTCGAGTCCGCCATCGTAAAGAAAACCTATCTCCCTCATTTCGCTTTGCATGAAATAATCATAGCTGCAGCAGAAAATTGTTTCGTTATCTAAGATAAGCTCAAGCTTTTTTACACCCATGCGGTTCATATTTTCGGGACCTGTTCGGTCGAATAATGCAACCGCCACACCGACTTGTCCTTGAAATCTCACAGCGCACTTTCTTCTCCAGTAATCATCTCCCGGCTCGATAAGCAACGGGCGAAGGCTTTCCTCTATCCAGGCGTCCTGTGAAAGAGGTGTGATTGACACCTTGCAAATAATCGGCGCCATAGAATCGGGCGGTGCAAAACCGAGAGCATGCGGAGAGAGATATGTATCGAGACCACGCCGTGTCTCGAAATGAAGATGCGGTTTGCCGACTCCAGTTTTTCCCGTATATGCAATTATCTCGCCCGCTTTGAATGGATACTCGTTCTTTTTGAACCAGATATCGATTTTTGGTGCTTTTTCCGAATAGTGTTTGTTCACAACCTGCTTCTGCAAATCCCCCGAAAAACGGGATAGGTGACCGAAGACAGAAGTAAGTGTATCATCATAAACAAAAAAAAGGGCTTTCCCATATCCCCACGGCGATACAATTATCCGTTGAATCCAGCCATCAGCGGGAGCAACTAATGGCATACCTACCGGCGCTCTTATATCGATTCCACCATGAAAATGCCCGACTCGAAATTCCCCGAACGATGAGGTTTGTATATGCGATGAGGGCAAAACCCATGTATATTCAGCAGATGTAAGTGAGCAAAAAGCGAGTATTATCGTAATTATTTTTGCCATAATAGTTAGACAGGTTACTTATAGAATTGGAGATTAATTTACGAATCCAATAGAAACCGTATGGTTTCCGCCAAGGTCTCCATATAGAGAATATGAATAATTCACATCGAATCCCGACCATTTAAATCCTGTGCCAAATGCAAAATCTCTCGAATCGTGATTAATTGTATAAGCTCCTCGCAGCATGACCCAATCCGTTGGTGTTCCCTCGATTGCGACAGCGGCATAGATATCGTTTAAATCGGGCTTTACCGCAGCAACACCGAACGATACATACTTAGAAACATACCATGCCTGTCCACGATAAACAGTTGGGGGTGGATAAATAACATCGAAATATTGTTGGTCCGCGCCAAAATCGATTACCGACATTCCAACAGTCAAGTTGCGGTAATTGTATGCGATGCCTCCAGAGGATGTATTGGCATCGAAAGCGCGAAATTCGATTTTTTCATAGATATGACGCCATCCGAGACCAAAAGAAAGTCCTCTATATTTTGCCGAGCCGCCAACAAGTATATTTGCTCGATTGGCGGTGAATAAATATTCCGGTTCCGCGGTTGCAAACATCCTGCCTTCGATATCCGTTGCAGTCGATAAACCGAGTAGTCCAAACGCTTCAAAATATCCGATGGTCATTGCGCAGCCGAGGAACTCATCATCGATTAAGCCGAATCTGTTCCGGTATCCCGCACGAACCTCGATTCCACCCGCAATATTCGCTGCCATAGCGGGATTCATCCAGAAATTCGGTCTCACTCCCCCCAATGCCTCGTCATCGGCGAACACGGGCATCTTGAGATAACTCGCAAAGGGTAGTCTCGAATAGCCGCTTTGTCCCAACGACAGAGTTACCGAAACAATTATAATCGATAGTGCAAAGAAGACTTTTGCCGCAAAGAATAAACCGATAACCGATGACCGATAACCGATTACCATTTTTCTCTGTGTTCTCTGTGGCTTTTTTCCATCCTTTAGTGATTTCATTTCTATACTGTGCAATTGAGCCCCCCCTCGCAGTTTATCTTTTGACCTCTGTGCCGATAGATTCGCCGTTGACAACCCTGGCAAGATTGCCCGGTACTGTAATATCGAATACGATAATCGGTATGTTATTCTCACGCGCCATTGCGATAGCTGTGGCATCCATGACGCGCAGATTCTTTGTCAGAACATTCTCGAAAGTGATACTCTCGAATCTCACCGCATCTGGGACTTTAACAGGGTCGGCTGAATAGACGCCATCGACTTTGGTGCCTTTAAGTATAACCTCAGCACCGACCTCGACAGCTCGAAGCGCAGCAGCGGTATCGGTCGTAAAATATGGATTCCCGGTGCCACCTGCAAGAACGACAACTCGTTCTTTCTCGAGATGCCTCACTGCCCGTCGGCGTATATAAGGCTCGCAGACCTGCTGAACCGTAATCGCAGACAGTACCCGTGTGTGAACACCGATTCCCTCGAGAACAACCTGCATTGCAAGAGAATTAATAACAGTTGCTAACATCCCCATATAATCGCCTGCAACTCTATCGAAACCGAGTTCCGTACCGGCGAGTCCTCGAAAAATATTACCGCCGCCGATTACAATTGCTATATCGACTCCAAGCTTGCGGATTTCAGCGATTTCACGCGCGAACCGAAGTATCGATTCCGGCTTTATTCCGATTTTATCCGAGCTACGGAGAATCTCGCCCGAAAGTTTTAGCAGTACTCTTTTATATTTTGTAGCCATTTTATATCCTTCAATAGCACCGCATTCCGTAGAATTTAGTGCCGAGGACACAGAGAAAACTGCGAATTACTAATTACATGTTTAAAATGCATATCCCTCTTTGACGCAAAGCATTCTTTCTTTTGCTACGATGCAAAGCATCGCGGCATGTAAATAATGTAATAGGATTTATTAAAGCAAGGAAAAAAATCGATAATCGGTAATCGGGTAATTGTTGGTTGAGTGGTGTGGCAACTCCGTACTCCGCATTCTTCATTCCGTACTCATTGAATTATTAACCATCGGTCATCGGCTCCGGGTTCTATCGGGGAATTATCTCTCATCCATTTCTCCATCGCATCCCTAAGAAGAATCCCTGTGAACCGAACATTATCTGGAGAAACCTCCTGCAGTTGCGGGATTCCATAGCTGTAATAGATATAATCCGTTGTGGCAAAGGTATAGATTTTATCCGGTCTATATGACTCACCGCCAATTTTCATTTCCACTATCCGTTCGCCTTCGGATTTGGATAGGTCATAGACAATTTTCGCTCCACCGACAAGTGCGCCATTATATTTTTTGGAAAGATTCTCGATAACCTCTTTGATAACCGAACCAGATAACTCGAATGCCACAATTTTGTTGTCGAACGGCATCACCGTGAACACATCTTTTTTTGTAATCGTTCCCGCCGGGAAATCGGCTCGAACACCACCCATGTTGGTTATCGATACATCAGCATTTGTCACCATTATCATCGCATCGCACATAATATGTCCTGCCTGATTAACTGCAGCATCGCCTCGCATAATAGCGCCATTGGCTTTAGCGACCGGCTCGAGTAGCCCATTCTCGCTTTCGTTTGCAAGAGAATCGATAAATCGCTTCATATCCGGATCTTCCCAAAAGTCATCGGAGAAAAGAGTGATGAGTGCATCGTCATAAGCAATAGGTTCGTATCCGAGAAATATCATTGTTTCAGGATCGAATTTGAATCTTATCGCTCCGGTATTTCCACCATGTGCATAGTTCTGAAAAACAAGTACATGAGTTTCCGGGTCCTCCCACGGTTCGCGATAGCCGAGATGAATATGTCCCCCGAATGCTACATCGATATTGCGGAATTTCGAAGCCAACTCGATATATCCAATGCCTCCATAAGGACTCTCGCCATCCGCATCGGGTAGTTTGCCCTGAAGTTTCAAATACTCGATTTCAGGGTCGAACGGCAGACCGATATGGGCGCAGACAATAATAAAATCACACCCCTTCGCTTTAAGTGTTTCCGCATAAGTATTTGCAGTCTGCAACTCATCGAGTATCTCTATATCTGCGGTGTTCTCAGGAAAAGACATTGTTTTTGTATCGTATGTTGTCAGTCCGATAATCCCGATTTTTATATTTTGTCCGGGAGAAATTGGAAATTCGCGAATGATATATGGCTCAAGCCCTTGAAAAAGCTTGCCGGTATTGACATCGATAATATTTGCCGCTACCCATTGGAATTCCGATTTTTGTATCAGACTGCGAAAATTATCCGTGCCATCATCGAATTCATGGTTACCGGGGATAACAGCATCGGGCATAATCTCATTGAATGCAAGAACTACAGCCTCGCCCTTTGTTAGTGAGCCTACCGGCGCACCCTGATAGGTATCTCCTTGATCGATGAGCAGAAATCCATGTCCTCTGGATTGGGTTTCCGCTCTAAATTTGTTTATCAAAGCAGCTTCCGATGGCAATTTGCCCAGTGGCGGGGGTGTTTCGGGGTTAATAAATGTTGCCGGACCGGGTGCAATCCCACCATGACGGTCATTATTGAAAAAAACAACTAGTTCCCAGGATTCGGGAAAAGCTGTTGCTGTAAGTATGATAATAAAGAGGATAATGATTATTTTGTTGAAAGCTCTCATGATTCTCCATTTAGAATTGAACATTGATTCCTACTGAACCGAATAATATGTTTTCTGTAACCTCGTCAAATTCGGTGCGGTCTCCAGCCGATTCATCTATCCAGCTTTCCGGGAATAGGTCGTGCTGTTTATATTTGCTCATTTGATATGCTGCTGAAAGGTCGATTGAAACGATTCCGATATTCAAGCCGCTGCCGATTGTCAGTCCTGTCCTGACAACAGGATCGAGCGATGGGATTTCATTCTGATATGCCCCAATTCGTAATGGGATACCGCTTGGAAGCTTATGTTCGAGACCAAATCTGAAATTCCATGCATTGTTCATCGCTTCATCGAGAGAATATTGAACACACTCGACCTCGGCGGCAATTCGGCTTATTATATGTCCGGGTGGACGGTATCCGAGTCCAAATCCAAATCGCCCCGGCAAATCGGGATATTCAGAGTTTCCAAGGTCGATGCCGGGATTGAAGGATAGTCCGATTTCGATTCTTTTGGTCGGTCGTCCAATCGCTGAGATGCTTATGTATGTCCCAGAGATGTCCTCCGAGAAAAAAGGTCCAGAATACAATGACCATTCCCAATTTTCGTAATCCGGTAGATTAGAACGCAGTGTAATCGGTTCACTTCGCTTGATACTTAATTCACCTGAGATAAAAGTTACCGAAGCTCCAATTGAAGCGAAATCCAAAAAATCCTCGGATATTGCAACGACAGGTCCGGCAAGGATACCCGAACTTTCGATTGTCATTATCGCGATAAGCGTATCGGTGTCCTTATCTCGAATCTGCTCCTTGTAATCGAATCTTGTATCAAAAATTGGAGCGTAGCCGGCGGATATTGCGGGAAGCCAATCTCCCGCGAACCTATATCCTACAAATACTGCAATCTCTTCGTAAATGTTGGAATTATTTGTATAAGCCGTCCACGCTACGATTTCGTCGAAAGTGTCATAAAGCGGCATGGCTCGACTCTCGTTTGCTTGAAGCAAACCGAAATTTACTGAAGCAAAAAAACCTGCTTTTCCGGGAAGAGCATGTGGCGCATAAACTGCATTTCCAGTATTATCGGGGGGGATTATGCTTAATTCACCCATTCCGGATGCAGCTGTATTCAATCCCATCACCGGAGAATCGATAATAAAGACACCGTGGTATGTTTGACCGTTGACCAATGCACAAAACAGGAATGCGACTATCAAAAAACTTAACTTCTTCATTGAATCCTCATTTTTTTTAATATAGAATCTAATTTCAATTTTGAGAATATGGTTTAATTAAAATGCTTTTTTTTCAAAATGCAACAATTATATTTGAAATGATGAAATTACTATTTGATTACAAAACTTTGTAACAGATTATCAATAAGAAACCACTTTGAAAATAGAAAATGAAAACAATTTATCTTCATAATAAAGAAATAATCGAGTCTTTTCTTCGGCGCGATATCTATCTTCATTTGTATAGTCTTGGTGACCTCGATGACTTTTACTGGCAATACACACAGTGGTTTGCTCTTTCGGAAAATGAAATAATCTTATCACTGGTTCTACTTTATACCGGTCTCGAAATGCCAACTTTGCTTGCGCTTGATTCAAGTGATAATATCGAAAATCTACGCAGGTTATTTAACTCGATTGTTCATTTGTTACCTGGAAAATTCCACTTGCACATAAGCCCCGGATTAACAGATACTCTATCGGAAGAATATATCCTTAAACCACGTGGTGAACATTACAAGATGGCGCTTAAGAATCCACAAGCCATAAATAAAATTGACACATCGAGAGTCGATAAACTCGGTATCGATGAGCGTAATAATTTACTAAAACTTTATAAAATGAGTTATCCGGGACATTGGTTTGATCCCAGAATGCTTGAGACAGGTCAATATTATGGAATACGCGAATCCTGTGAACTGGTATCGGTAGCGGGAATTCATGTATTTTCACCTGAATACCGTGTTGCAGCATTAGGCAATATTACAACTCGACCGGACTATCGTGGAAAGGGATATGGTAAAGCAGTAACGGCAAAGCTTTGCGAATCTCTTCTTCAATCGGTCAGCTATATCGGATTGAATGTTAAATCCGATAACATGCCCGCAATAAAATGCTACAAGGATTTGGGGTTTGAAATAATTAGTTCTTTCGAGGAATACATAGTCAAAAAGATTCGCATTTAATCCGATTTATAATCAAATTAAATTTCCTTGAAATAATTACTTGAATTTAAAAAGTCATTATTCTATATTATAATAGAACTTTATTTCAAGCATTGAAGGATATATGGAAGTAATCTGCCCAAAATGCGGCGCATCCGATGATATGGATGTAACTCACATCCCGCCGGGGAAAGCTTTGCTCCGGTGTGAGAACTGTTTTGAAACTTTCGAGGTTGAAATATTACCATCGAATGTTACCCTTGCACAATGTATTCCATTAGGAAAAAATCTTGTTGTTCACTGTCCGTTTTGCTCACAGGAATTTAATACATCACTTAATATTGCGAAACGTTCAATCATTTGGGCTTGTCCATCCTGCGGTTCGATATTTCGTCTTCCTGAGCCTAAGAGAGATGCGGTATCTGATGAACAACCAAGCGAACAGCCTTTCGATGAATCCCAGCCATTTGAACTTGGTGAGATTTCCGCCGGGGGACTCGAAGAATTAGGTAAGCAGCTTGGGCTGAACGAAAAGGGAATAGAAGGCATAACCACCGAACCGTTTTCTATTGAAGATAGTGATATACTTCTTCCCCCTCTTACCGATAAGGAGCGATTTACCGGACACTTCCTCGTAAAAATTAACGGAACTGAGCTTGGGCCAATATCTTTTGTTGTTCTCGAAAACTGGGCGCGCTCGGGAATGCTGCCACCTGAAGCATTGGTCTCAAAAACCGATGAGGCTCGATTTCACAGGGCTGATAAAATGCCCGAGCTTGTTAAAATTTTTAAAGGTGGAACTCATGAACCCGGCAAGGCGATAAAAGAGATGCTCAGCGAAAAAACATCGGGAGAGATTATTGTTCACGGAATTGCCTCGGGTTTAATCGGTGGGCTTATTGGTGGAATTCTTGCATCACCGATTGTACTTTTGCAAATATGGCAACCTCTTCCAGCTTTTTCGGCACCGCTCGCCGCATTGATTACAGCTATTGGCACAGCTATTGCGGGAGCTGGAATGGCGGCGATTACAGCTATGCTGGGACTATGGGTCATTGAATATGCATGGACAACATTAGTGCAAATTATAATCGCAGCAATTTTTGCGATTATCGCATTTGCAGCAAATTTCTTTGTGTCGAGATTGCTGGATGCCTCGGCGATATCGGCAGGCGGCGTTTTAATCATTGTTTTTCTGGTTGGATATTTCACATGCCAGATACATCATAAGCTGTATGAAAAAGAAGTATAATCTCTGCGTATCTTCAGTTTAATCATGAATTTTCCCACCGGACAATATCTTGATATTAAATCACCGGTTCACAAACTCGACCCGCGTGTTAAACTTCTTATACTGTTTTATTTTGCTATCATTGTGGTAGCGTTCAATCGGTGGGAAAATCACCTGGTAGCCCTGCTCCTTCTGATTGCCGTAACTATGCTTTCCCGCATAGGATTAAAGCGAATTTACAGAATATTTCGAATGTTCAGGATATTTATCTTCATTACTTTTTTGATACATCTCGTTTTTACACCCGGCAAAGATGGATACCATTGGCTGGTTTTTAATATCAGCTTTTATGGAGCGGGGAATGGTGCGCTTTTCTCGCTTCGTATTTTTTTACTTATGTGGGCGGCAAGCTTGTTTGGATGGGTGACATCACCAGTTGCGCTCGGTGATTCTCTTGAAAGGGTATTTGGTTTTTTAAAATTGATAAAAATCCCACCGCGGGATGTATCGATGGTCGTTCTTCTTGCGATGCGTTTTGTACCCACAATGATAGATGATGCTATAAAGATTCGGTGGGCACAACTTGCACGGGGAGGAAAAGTCGAGGGTTCGCTTATAGCTCGCTTACGACAGATTGTGCCAATGATTATCCCACTGTTTATTGTAGCGTTTCGCCGGGCGGATAAGCTCGCATTGGCACTCGAAATGCGCGGCTACGACCCTCATGCCCCACGAACAAGGCTTTCCCCAATTCGATTTTCTTTTGCCGACATTGCGGTTTGCTTGCTAACAACGGGCATGCTCGCTGGGGGATTTTGGATTATGTGGAGTGTGAGTTAGAAAGTGATGCTGAAATGATAACCGATGACTTGCCGTCAAATTATTTCTTATTCACAAAACTCTCGACAAGTTTATCGAATCGATTTCGTTTGCCGAGAATATCGGCGCAAATTCCAATCGAATCGATATACAATTGCTGCAATTCGTTATTTTCAATACTCTGCAGATGTGTCGCCAGCGTTTCAAAATCATCACGTGTGATAGGTCCTGTCATACCTTCCGTCAATCCGAGCTCAGTATAATTGCGTATCGCACGAGTCATCAGGTTTGCCACGACTTTGGGAATATCATCCTCAGGGAAACCGGCTTTTGTAAGCATCTCCCGACTTGCAAATATTAGCGCATAAACTGCATTTGCCGCAAAACCAGCAGAGGTATGATAAATCCCCTTATGCTCAACATCTATTTCGCAAGAGTATCCACCGAGTGTTTTGATAATTTTGTGCGCTATTGGTATAGCTTCGTCATCACCCTCGACCCCGAAACAAACACCGGTGAAAGGATTGTTATCTACATCGAGTGGTGGAATTCCCGCCATTGGATGCATCGAGAGCTTTTTGTATTCCATTCCAGCCAGCCCGATAATCGATGATGGCAACACTCCCGACATGTGAATTAGAAGCTCCGTCTTCGTCCTGCTGAATGCACTAATTTGTTCGAGAACACTTGTCATCTCAGACTCGGGTATTGTGATGAAAACAATGTCGCATTTTTTAAGCGTCGATTCAAGATTTGGCGCAACACCTGTCGGGATTTTGTTTGCTACATTTACGGCGTCATTTTCCACTTTAGAGAATACAGCTCTTATGTGATAATCCCCCCGCGACAACCAATAGGCAATATTGGAACCCATTCGTCCTGCTCCAACAATGCCTATCTTTGTTTTGTCCGATAATGATTTCATGATTTTATCAATGCAACGGTAGCGCCATCGCCGCCATCTTTTTCTTCTGGTAAAAGCATTTTTTCAACGCGGTTGTCGAGATGTAGTTTATCCCTGATTAGTCTTCGCAGTGCGCCGGTTCCCTTACCGTGGATAATCCAAACTCTTTCTGCTCCGGATGAGACCGCATCATCGATAACATGGTCAACTTTATCCCATGCCTCTTCACGAGAAAATCCGCGCACATCGATCTTATTGGGAATCTCACGTGGTCGATATGAAACTCCGCGACCTATCGGTTTCTTGTGTCTCTTTCTTTTGCGTTCATACTCGCTTTCCGTATCCACCCCGCTCGAGTGTATCCGCAACGGCAGGTTTCCCACAAGAATCCTGACAAAACCCTGTTCATCGGTTTCATCGAGAACATCGCCCCATTTATGTAAACGATAGACAAAGATGCGTTCACCGGGTTCCAGCGATTTCGGTTGTCCCTGCCGCTTTGAAATATTCTTTTCAGCTTGCCTAAGTCTTTTTTTAAGCTGCGCTTGATATTTCTCGGCTTTACTTCGGAGCATGGCTTCCGGTGGTTCTTTGGATATTATTTCCGCCCATTCAAGTTTAATTCTTTGAACTTCACGCTCGAGTGCCGCCTTTATACGGGTTTCACGAAGTTCCTCATACGACCTTCGAAGTCTTTCCAATTCCTTCTCCTTGCGCTGATTCGATATCAGCAATCCCTCGAGAACCTGCCTCTTGCCCACGATATCGGACTGCTCCTCACGAAGCCTTCTCCGAATATCATCAGCTTCCGAAAGCTTTCGCTGCAATTGCGATATAATTTTATCCATCGCGGAGCCGCCCTCGGAAAGCTCTTTCGCTCTTGTCAATATAGTCTCGAGGAAACCGAGCATTCGCGATATTTCCATCGCCCAGCTTCGCCCGGGAACACCGAGTGAAAGCCGGTATGTTGGTTCCATTGCATCCTGATTGAACTCCATTGCGGCATTCTCGATATCATCGCGGGTTGTTGCGAGTCCTAGCAAACCACCGAGATGTGTATTTGCAATAACAATAGCGCGCTTATCGAGAAGATGCTCCATAAATGCCCATGAAATGGGCGTTCCCTCCTGAGGATCTGTCGAACTGCCAAGCTCGTCGAGAAGAACAAGAGAATTATCATCCGCCAATTCCGCGGCATTGTGGTAATGAATAATATGACTTGCATAAGACGAAATACTCGCTTCGACAGATTGTTCATCTCCAATATCGGCGAAAACTTTTGAGAAAAGCGGTATTTGCGTTCGCGATTCGGCTGGGATTGGAAGTCCGCATACGCTCATTATCGACAGCAATCCGATTGTTTTGAGCGCAACAGTTTTTCCACCCATATTGGGACCGGTAATGATAACACCGTGGATTTGTGGATTGAGTTCAAAATCGAGCGGCACAATATTTTCCCTGCCATTTTCAAGAATTAGCAACGGATGTCGTGCACCAATAATTGCCAACGGGTTTCCTTTTGAAACATGCGGCTGATTCGCGAAAATCTTATCTGCAAAATGCGCTATTGCGGAAAAGAAATCCAATCGATGTAAAATGCCGATATTTGCAATAAGCTGCGCCGAATATGCTTTAACAATCCCCGATAGATTGCGCATGATTCGCTGTCGTTCCGCATTTTCCTCGAGCTGCAATTCTCTCAACTGGTTATTCAACGGCACAATCTCGATGGGTTCCACAAACAGAGTAGCGCCCGATGATGAACGGTCATGGATGACACTGGGAATATGCTGCTTGTGCTCGCTTTTTAACGGCAACACAAATCTTTCATTGCGAATTGTTATCAAAGATTCTTGCCAGTAATTGCTATATTTAGTATCCTCGAGCATCGATTGGAGTTTCACCTGAAGTTTGTCATGGATATCTTTCTGGGCGATTCTCAGTTGGGTAAGGCGCTCCGAGGCATCCTCCTTGAATACACCCGGCGATGCAATAAAGCGCTCGATATTGGAATGAACCGACGGTGTTTCTTCGAGTCCATCTAGAAGTGAGCGAAGTCTTGCATATCGTTCCCGGTCGCTTGCAATGTTAGTTAGTTGATGAACCATTCTTGATATCCGGGCGATATTCCACAATTGTTCTTCTTCGAGAATACCCTCCTTTGATGCTTTATCGATAGCCGGTTCAAACTCGCCCAGACCTGCAAGTTCCGGCTGTCCACTTGTAGCAAGAAGCTGACGAATCTCCTCGACCAACTCCTGTCGGATACGAATTTGCTCCTCATCTTTAAGAGGTTTCAGTGCAAGAATAGAATCCGCAGCAAAACTGGAAACGCATCTCCCCGCAATAATCTGCAAAATCTTTGGAAACTCGAGCGCATCGAGAGAATGTTCGAGGGGGTCGATTTCTGGGTGCAATTCTAATTTCATTATCTACCTTTCTTTCTGTGAACAAGGAAGTATATCATCCAGTTTTTCTACAAATATAGATTTGAAGTATGCAGATTCGCAATTCAATAGTCAAGAAAAAAGAATACAGGATGTAGAATTAGAAGTTACCGCCGCATCCCACGCAAAATTTAGTCGCAGAAAGCATAGAGATAGTATAATTAACAGGCAAAGCGTCTCGCTTTGCGCAACCCTGACCGAGACGAACGAGCTACTGGTTGTCGGCTACCGATTAGCGGGGGTGTAGGAAATCGTAATTTTGCATTGCTAATTGCTAATTTTGCATTCAATCACCCCTTCTGACGCTTCGTGTTAAAAGTGATTACTAATTACAACTCCCCTTTACAATTCGCAATTATCAATTTTTCCTTGTTTTCGGTGGCTTTATTTTTGATATTCACGAAAAATGTTATCTTCGTCTATCTAGTTTAAAATTACAATAGTTTTCAAATTAATAAAACTCAAAGCTTGACTTTTTAAGACCATAATTTAATTTGGGAAATACAAATAATTTGAAAAGGAATGATACTTTACGAGGTAATAAATGTTTGGTGAACAGGTAACATATATCAGCGCTTTTCTTGGAGGAATTCTTACATTTCTTTCTCCTTGTATTTTACCGTTAATCCCTTCCTATATAGCATTTATATCCGGCATGTCTCTTATTGAAGCTCAAGCTGGTAAAATCAAAAAGCTTTCTGTATTTATGTCTGCGCTTTTCTTCGTTCTTGGATTTTCGGTAGTATTTATCGCACTCGGCGCAACTGCAACATCCGTAGGAAGTTTCCTTTTCGCGAAAAGCCATCTGCTTTCAAGAATCGGCGGCGCAATCGTAATACTGCTTGGGCTTGCAACATCGGGAATAATCGAAGTGCCGTTTCTTAAACAGGAAAAACGGTTCACATTATCAAAGAGGACATTCGGCTTTTTCGGACCTTTCCTTGTCGGTGTAGTCTTTGCATTTGGATGGTCGCCGTGCATTGGACCGATACTTGCCGCAATACTCGCTCTTGCATCGCAAAAAGAAAATATCTGGGAGGGCATGATACTTCTTACTATCTATTCCGCGGGACTGGCTATTCCGTTCCTTGCCGTTTCACTAGCAATGCAACCGTTCCTGAAATTCCTTACTCGAATCCGTAGATATATGGGAGTTGTCGAACTGGTTGCGGGAAAGCTTCTTATCGCGATGGGTATGATGCTATTTCTTGGAACATTTGGTGCAATATCGGAGGCTATGGGCGAGGTTACACTGCTTTCTGCAAGTATTCTTATTACATTCCTTACCGTTGCTGCCACACAGGTCTGGATGCTTGTATCTTTTGTCAACTGGATGCACGACCATGAAATTAAGGAGATGCCGTGGTCGGCAAGACTTCTGTTTATGATAGACCTTTTAAGTATCGGACTGATTCAGGTAATAAACACATTTAAGGAAATTGCATTTATCGATGAAATGTAAATCCATAGAAATGGGATGAATTGAATGAAAATCATTCATACAGAAAACGCTCCCAAAGCAGTGGGACCATATTCACAAGCAACGATTGCGAATAATCTGCTCTTTACCGCCGGTCAAATTGCTCTCGACCCTATAAGCGGAGAGATGGTCGGCGAGGATATAAGAACACAAACGGCGCAGGTTTTAAAAAACCTCGATGCAGTTCTCGTTGCGGCAGATTCCGACAAATCGAATGTTACGATGTGCACTGTATATCTTGTTAATCTCGGAGATTTTTCAAAGATGAACGAAGTCTATGCGGATTTTTTTGGCAATCATCGCCCCGCAAGAGTAGCGGTCGAGGTAAGCGCTTTGCCCAAAGGCGCTCTTGTTGAAATATCGGCAATAGCGACTTTATAAATCCAATGAAACATTTTTTTGCATTTCTTGCCAAGTTCTATCGGCTGGCAGTCTCGCCAATAATGCCGCCTGCATGCAGGTTCGACCCGACATGCTCCGATTATGCCGAACAAGCTTTCCGAAAGCACGGCGTTTTCTGGGGAATGCTTATGAGTGGCTGGCGAATCCTGCGATGTAATCCATTCTGCAAAGCCGGCGAAGACCCCGTCCCGCTGTCGAGCGACGAATGGCTCGAACGCTGGTTCAAGCGGGATGTAAAGAAGGTGAAGGAAACATAATAGCAGCTTGCAGCTATTTCATCAGTATTACGCGCTTGGTTATTGTCCTTTTATCAGCAGAGAGCCGCACAAAATATGTGCTGCTTGACAGATCATTCCCGCTCCATTTCAATTCGTATCGCCCGGACTGAAGGAATTCACCATCGATAGGTGTATCCACGATTCTTCCCGAAATATCCACAATTTCGAGATTTACCGCAGTTTCCCCCCCGATTGTGAATTCGATTGCACACGCTGAATTAAATGGATTCGGTGAAATCGAGTTGATGACAATCTCATCGGGCTTGTTCGCATTATCGTCCGTTTCGAGCGAGGGCGTATCCGATACACCCCGGCGGACGAGAACATATCCCGATTGTAGCTTAATGTTTTCCTCTGTCCTTTCCCCGACAGCGGGCTGACCGATTGCGAATTGCAGTGTTGTCGTTTCAGATTCGGCTTTGCCCGTGTTTTCAACCGTTTCCGTTGTTATCGCGGTCTGCGCGAAAATGGTTAATACAAAGGCAATTATTATTATTGTTACATACTTCATTTAAGCCTCCTAATTATCTCATATACATAATTCTCTTACTCACCATCTCTTCTCCCATTACTGCTCTAATCAAATATATTCCGCTTCCTATTGATTCGTCGGGTTGCCATATAAAAGACGAATTATGAAATGTCTCTAAACATCTACCGTTTAAATCAAATATTTGCACGACTGCATCTGCTTGAGTTGAAATGCGACATGAGGAATTGAAAGGATTGGGAGAGATGTCAATAATAAGTTTTTCGGGCTTGTAATTATTATCTTGAATTGCGCTATAATAGTCTATTCCATAATAAGTTACAAAAACTACAGAATCGCCGGGGTTACATTTTGTAGATACCATTTGACCATAATTCCAGAATCACCGAATTCATTGCCAGTGACTGAAGTCCATTCAGAATCGGCCCAGGCAAAGCTAGAATATAAAGCACTACCATACCAAAAAACATCTGGTGGGTTTGACGATGTCTCGTGACCTACTAGTATGCCTGTGGCAACAATATCTGTTGGTTCTGGTGGAAATTCATACTCATAAGTTCTCCAAACTGATGGGATACCGGGAGTAAAAAATATCTCGGAAATACCTGTGTAGCCGTAATCAGTTGAAATTGGAGAACAGTCGTTATAGTCAACCTTAATGTCGAGAAAAATCATGCATCCAACATTGTGAGTCATATCATCTATCGGTTTAAGAATGGCCTTAAACATTTTATTTGTTCACTTTCACCCGGTATGATACCCAAACTGACAGGAATAATTTCTTGTCGGATAGATACACCTCCCCAATCATCCCGGATGCTTATTATAGTATCTCCCGACATATATGATGAGCATTCTGGAAGTTCATCTTCCGTTTTAGCAAAAGTGCCATCAATATTATACATAATCCATCCAATTGTGTAATCGAGAGGATATGAATCTGAAAAATCATAAGTAAGGTTGATATAATCACCACTTCCGGTGGGGTCACCACCTACAGCGAATTCGCCGCTTGTTTCGATCACATCGACACGAACATATCCATTAGCTGTTGTAAAATGAGCAAATCCCAGCGAAACCATCAACGCCAAGAACAGAATGGTAAAATACATCCTATGCATGATACTCCTCCTGCGTTTAAGTGTTTTTATTCTGTTGTATCTGCTGCCTCTTCCATCATAGCGTGTATCCTTTCATATTTCAGTCTTCCGTCTTCTGTCAGGAAGTCGAACAAATCGCCATAGCCAAGCTCAATAAGTTGGTGGTGCGGTGTTCCGTGAAATCCCAAAAATCCGTGTTATCCGTGGTTCTGTCTTGCCTCCTTTATTTCCCTCCGCCGGCGCAGTCAGTCATTACATCACAGTTAGGATGTGTTTCTATGAATTCGCATATTTGTTCACAAGAAGTTGCGTCAAGATTATTATAGTCAAGATAAAGCAAACGAATATGCTCAAACTCAAGTATCGGCACTAAATCAATCGATGTTAATTCATTAGCACAACGGAAAAGCTTCTCCATGTAAATACATGAAGACAAAGGTGTCAGGTCTATAGATTCAAGCTCACTATCCCAGAAGCTTAATATCCATAGATTTGTGCATTCAGCAAGTGGTGAAATATCAACTGATGTGAGTGAAGTTGCCATTAAGTCGAGTTCTTCTAATCTCGTGCAAGTTGATAAAGGTGAAAGGTCTATTGAAGTAAGCTCACGATTATACCCTATGTTGAGCTTCTGTAGTGTTGCACTATGTTCTTCAATCCCTGCAAGGCAATTAGGGTCAGAAAGATTATATTCAGATAAATTAATTTCAGTTACACATTCATAGGCGCTGCGTTCAATTCTACCTTCAGGAATTGTGTCACCATTCAAGACAACAGGAATTGATGGGTCACAAATATAACTGTCATCATAAGGTTCGCATTCTTTTGAGCATCCCAAGAACATAAGGGTGCTCAAAGTAACGATAGTGAGTAAAACAAAGAAAATCCTACTCATGATAAACCTCCTTCGATTAAATGATTTATTCGGTTGTGTCCGCTTCGGCACTATGCATATGCATCCTTTCGTATTTCTCTCTTCCCGCCTCTGTGCGAAAATCAAATTCACCACTGCCATCATTGAAAGTTACCGTTCCATGAACATCGAGCTTTGAAGCCGGACTTGTTGTTCCAATTCCGCAATTTCCGGATGGATAGGAACCTCCATGACCTGTGTATAAATCATTTCCCTTAACTTCCCAATCATATCTTTTAGCTACAGATGCATCATCCGCAACCGAAATCGTAATTCTATGATTCGCTTCATCAAATTCCACTTCTGCGCCGCTTCCGCCGACGAACTGCAAATGCGGGACTCGATTGGTTAAGGCAAATTGCCGCTCGAATGCTCC